>OGNZ01001023.1_pt1 | contig 13939 bp, 16 predicted proteins | sample 1573601 | NCBI WGS metagenome assembly OGNZ01 (sample SAMEA2582009, study PRJEB24529) | metagenome | biome: Human gut stool | place: China | collected 2011
GGTCATCGTTGTTCTGCATCATGCGCACCGTGATTTACAGAGGGTACTGGTGATCACCGGTTTACAGGAGAGACAGCCGGAACTGGTATATTTTGATGAGAACTACGCCGGGGAATATCCCGAGGAAGCTCCGTTTACCATCAGTGAACTGGAGGAAATCTATCCCGCAGCCAGCGCCAAGTCCAAGGAAGATCCCGAGTACAAGGCAAAGGCCATGGAAGCAACCTTCAAATTACAGAGCGGTGTCAGAGGATATCGTGCTCTGTGGAAGCACATTATCAATGTGTCTGTGAACGACCTGAAGAAGAATTATTCCAAATTAAATGTAGAATTCGATCTGTGGAAGGGTGAGAGCGATGTCCATGACATCATCCCCGAGATGGTCGCTTATATGAAGGACAACGGCTATGCACACTTAAGCGAGGGTGCGTTGGTAGTGGATGTCAAGGAAGACACCGACACCAAGGAGATCCCTCCCTGCATGATCTTAAAATCCGACGGAGCCTCTCTGTACAATACCACAGATCTGGCTACCATTATGGAGCGTATGAAGCTGTATCATCCCGACGAGCTGATCTATGTGGTAGACAAGCGTCAGGAACTGTATTTTGAACAGGTATTCCGCTGCGCCCGCAAGACGAAGCTGGTAGAGCCCGAGACGGAGCTTAAGTTCTTAGGCTTCGGCACCATGAACGGCAAGGACGGCAAACCCTTCAAGACCAGACAGGGCGGTGTCATGCGTCTGGAGAATCTGATCAAGGATACCCAGGATGAGATGTACAAAAAGATCAAGGAAGGCCGCGACATGGAGGATGCCGAAGCGAGAAAGGTAGCGGACGTGGTAGCTATCTCCGCATTAAAATACGGTGATCTGTCCAATCAGGCATCCAAGGATTATGTTTTTGATATCGACCGTTTCACCTCCTTCGAGGGAGATACCGGCCCCTACATCCTGTATACCATTGTGCGAATCAAGTCTATTTTGAATAAATACAAGGAGCAGGGCGGAGACCTGACCGCTGTAAAATTACAGCAGCCCGGTAATGCGTCCGAGAAAGAGCTTGCCATGGAACTGGCACAGTTCAATACCATGATCGCTACCGCTGGAGAAGAACTGGCACCCCATAAGGTATGTGCCTATATTTACGATCTTGCCAATGCGTTCAACCACTTCTACCATGAGACCAAGATCTTAGGTGAAGAGAATGAGGAGCGTAAGCAGGGACTGGTAGCACTTTTAGTGCTGACCAGAGATATCCTGGAGACCTGTATTGATATGCTGGGATTCGAAGCTCCGGAGAAAATGTAATAAAAATAATATCTATTTAGTAAACCCGCTGAAAAACGGGGACACAAAGCCAGATGGGTCTAAGGTCTGAACATAGAGAAAAATCAGACTATGACAGCCGGTTGCAGCAGATTCCTGAGTGTAGGGGAGTATGTTTATCGTGAGCCGTCTGTCAGTGCACATTTTTGGCAGACGGCTTTTATTGTGCCGTAGAAGGGGAAAACGATGTCTTTAAACTATGAGCAGAACGAAAATGACATCCTGAATAAATTATTGCCGGAATATAGACAGCATTCTGTACAAAGAAAAAGCAATCCAGAAGCAGTTACAGGACACATTGGAGAAAGTGAAGCTGAGTAACGAGATCATTTCCTCCATCGCCAGAACTTACCAGTATATTTCACGGATCGATATTCAGGCAGATTATTTCGAAGAGATCAATAACCGGGATACCGAGCATCTGAAGTTCACGAAATCGGGAAAGCTGTCGGAAAGCAATGAAAAGGTATGCAGACAATACGTGGCGGAGGAGTATCAGGAGGCATTTTTCAAATTTGTGGATCTGAAGACCCTGCCGGAACGCATGAAGAATGAAGAGACGTTAGTCCTAGAATACCGGATGAAGGATGGCGACTGGCACAGACTCCGTTTTGTGGAAAAAAAGAGAGACGAAAACGGTGTACTGACCCATGTGCTCTGCCTGATCCGCAGCATCAGCGATACCAAGAAGTGGGAACATGAACTGATGTATCAGGTGGAGGAAGCCAGGAAGGCAGCAGCTTTGAAGGCCCGTTTCCTGTCAAATATGAGTCATGATATCCGGACACCCATGAATGGCATTATCGGCACGCTGAATCTGGCAAACCGTTATCCGGATGATCTGGAGGTACAGAGAAAGTGCCGGGAACAGATCATGACTTCATCGAAGTATCTGGTCTCTATCGTGAATGATATTCTGGATATGAACAAACTGGAGTCGGGAGGTGTAGTGGAACAGGAGATTCCGTTTAATCTGGCAGAACTGCTGAACCGGGTTAACCTCGGCAAGCAGAAGCAGGCGGCAGAAAAGAATGTGGAATATATTGTTGACTGGGAACAGAGTGATATCCGCCATATGGATCTGGCAGGGAATCCAATCTATGTGGAGAGACTGCTGACCAATATTTCTGATAATGCGGTTAAATTTACCGGACCGGGCGGCAGTGTGCGTGTCTGGTGTGCAGAAAAATATGCGGACGAGGAGCGGGTAGTCTATGAATTCGGCTGTGCCGATACTGGTATCGGCATGAGTGAAACCTTTCTGGAACATGCTTTTGAACCGTTCACGCAGGAGAATGAGACCAGCAGATCCAGGTACGAAGGCACAGGACTGGGACTTGCCATTGCAAAGAAAATCGTGGACAGGCTGGATGGAGACATTGCCATAGAGAGTAAAAAAGGCGTCGGAACTACTGTGACCATGACACTTCCGTTCAAAATCGGGGAACCGGTGGAGAAGGAGAAGAACGTAAACTATGAGGAAATCCCGGTGGAAGGTCTGCGGGCGCTGTTAGCAGAGGACAATGAACTCAACATGGAGATCACAAAATTCATGCTGGAGGATTACGGGATCCACGTAGAGTGCGCTGCAGACGGAGAAGAGGCGGTACAAAAGTTCAAAAATCTGAGCTGGGATATTACGATATGATCTTCATGGACATTATGATGCCGAAGCTAAATGGCTGGGATGCCACCCGCAGGATCCGGTCCATGAAACGGTCGGATGCCGGAAATGTCCCCATCATTGCCATGAGCGCCAATGCCTTTGCGGAAGACATTATCAACAGCCGATGGATGAAAAGAAGCTGTTGGAAACAGTGAAGGAATGCATTATGTTCCGGGACCATTCCTGAAGAAACAGCATAGAAACAGCCTAGAAGAGGGCAGAGGATATCCTCTGTCCTTTTCCTATATTAGGATGACTTATCGTGCAACATTACGTACTGAAAATGGTGGGACAACCGGATATAATAGCTACAAAGACAGGAGTTTTTTCTGTGAAGCATGTGGCCTACATTATGGAAAGGAGAAAAATTATGATTTCATTTATATTGTGTCTGTTGCTGTTAACCATTTTATTCGGAATCGCATATAAGATTACCGGGGCAATTTTAAAGGCCTGTGTGTGGCTGCTGATCCTGTTGCCCATCGGCCTCATCCTGTCGGGCGTGGGAGTGATCTTCTGCTGTACAATCATTTTAATACCGGTAGGGATCGGAATTATCAAGGCCGGGATCCGGATGATATTGCCGGGGTAAAGAAATAAAATGATAACAGACTGCCTGATGTGTGGTAAAATAAAGTTATCGCATATCAGGCAGTTTCATTATTATTGATATATAGTATTGATAAATCAGGAAAGGTGATGGCATATGGAGATCAAAAGTATACTGATCAAAGATACAACGAGAGAAGAGCGGATCCGCATTATACAGGAGGGTTTGAACCAGTGCGGTGGAGCCTGTGACTTCTGCAACGGTTGTGATAATCTGGGCGGTGGTTCCGTGGATACATTTTATGAACCGTACATTAACGGGGAGAAGGAACTGCGGCAGCTGAATGAGGAATACAGAAGCAACATGGGACTGGTGAGATAGGAGACGGGCTATGTTTTTCATACCGTGTATTAAGTGGAATAAGCACTATTATGTGCGGACAAGCTGCTGTAATACGCTGTATGAACTGGATCCGGAGATGGGAAAGGCCATTGCCCGGGGAGAGCAGGTACTGATTCGCCCGGAGCATTTGCAGAGAATTTCAAAAGTGACCTATGGGTATAACTATAAACATTGCAATTACTGTGGGTATGAGACAGCAGAAAATTTTGAGTATTGCCCAAAGTGCGGTAAGAAATTTTAAAAGCGAGAGGGGACGTGAATCTGTCTCGATTTCAAAAGGGAGTGTTACTCACAAGGACCATTGTCTTTCCAGGCACCTTTCCATTTTGGTTTTTCTGTGGAACGTTTTGGTAGATTCATAGTGTTCATCAGGCGGTCCACTCTGCCGAGACTGATGTTTATGCCATAATCACGTTCTAATACACGACGGATCTTGTAAGCACCAAGAGAGTTATCGTAATCAGTATAGATTTGTAAAAGGTGCTTACGAATCAACGGATTTTCTTTTGTACGAGGTGCTAAATCTGAATAAAAGTGCTTGTAATAAGTACTGCGATTTATGCGAAGAACTCGACAAAGAGTTTTGATATCGTATTGATGACGCAGCTTATGCACGGCATCTAATCGTTGCTTGAGTGTGGCGTGAATATGGCAATCGCTTTTTTTAGTATTTGGTTTTCTTCTTCCAGCTGAGCCATACGTTTTTGAAGCTCTTTCACCTGCTTTGCAGTAAGAACTTCACCGTCATCAGTTTCAACAGTTGAATACTGTTTGACCCATCTGGAAAGAGCAGTTTGAGATACGCCGTACTCTTTGATAAGAGAGGCCTGAGTTTTACCATTGTGGTAAAGCTCAACGAGGGTTCGTTTGAAATCCTCATCGTAATGTTGTTTTGTGGACATAAAAGATACCTCCTTTTGGTGTCTATGTTAATAGTAAGTCTATTTAACCAATGTGTCCACTTTTATAAGTATAATGCAGGTAGTACACATGATAAGAATTGCTGTTTGTGATGATGAAAATGTAATTGTGAATCAGATAGAGCATATAATTTCTGAAGTATGCAAGCGGGAAAGCATTCCCGTGAATATTGATGTTTTTTACAGTGGTAGGGAACTCAAAAGGCAGGTTACATCAGGAACAAAGTATGACATCATCTTTTTGGATATTCAGATGAAGGGTGGCGATGGCATCACTGCGGCTGAAAATATACGGAAGGTGGATGATAATGTACTTCTGATTTATGTATCAGGCTATGATAAATATATGATGGAATTGTTCCGGTTGGATGTATTTGGATTTATAAAGAAACCAATCGATGAGGAGATATTGACAAAGACATTTCTGGAAACTTATCAGAGAGTCTGCAGTAAAATGGTCTATTTTACCTTTTCTTATAAGCATGAAGAATATAAAATTCTATGTAAAGAGATTTTATACTTTGAAAGCAATGCCAGGAAAGTTACAATATATACGCAAAACGGGGAGCATTACACATTTAACGGGAAACTGTCAGAGATAGAACAAAAAATGTCAGATGGAAAAATACCTTTTTTGAGAGTACATCAGTCTTATCTGGTAAATTATTATTTGATTAGATCAAGGACAAAAATAGAAATAACGTTGGTAAATGGGAAGAAACTGCCTATAAGCGAAGAACGGCAGAAATACTTTAACCAACAATACAGCCATCTTCTGGGAGGGGAAATCAATGTATAATCAAATAGAAGATATTCTATTAAATATTTCTATTGTTATCGCAACCGTATGGATTGTAAAAAGATTTTGGGGAAGCTTTTTTGAAGAAAAGCAGAATAGTATACTTTCTGTTTCTCTGTGGATTGTTTATTGCATATTCCAATTTTTCTTTGGTTATCATAATGGGCGCCTGCAAATTTTTGCAACCATTCTGAACATTTTACTGATTCTGTCCATAGCGATGGTTGCCTACCAAAGCCGTGGAAAGGAAAAATACTTTTTATTGGCTACATTCTATGCAGGCTGGTCGTTGATTGAGGTCTTTGTCTTTTCCCTAATCAATAGCTTTGACATAGGGGAAAGCCAGCAAAGGGATATTATTGGGTTGGTATTATCGAACATCCTGATGATCCTTTCTGTATATGCACTGTCGATGGTGGCAGAAAAAAGAAAGGAGAGTCCGGTACCGGGAAAATATTATTTTTTTCTCCTGTTGGTGCCAGTGGGAAGCATAGTCATTGCAATCAATGAATTTTGCTCAGAAGGAAAGTCCTTTTTTGCTGTTATCACTATCAGCATTCTTATCTTATTTAATGTCATTATTTTTGAATTGTATGTAAAAATAAATAAAGTTTTTGCTTATGAAAAAGAACATACAGTTTATGCCCAGCAATTTGATATGATCGAAAAAATTACGGTATCGCAAAAAAAGATGTTGGAGGAATTTTATGAGGACAGGCACAATCTGCTGAATAAACTTATTGTTTTAAAAAACAGCGTTGAAAACAGTGATAAAGAGTCTGTAATCAGAAACCTGAATCAGATTATCAAAAACAGCAATATTTCCGAAAACATTTCCAATACCGGCAACAGTACCATTGATTGTCTGATTAATTTCAAATATGCCGTTGCTAAGGAATACGGGATTACATTTCAGTTAAAAATATTTATTCCAGAGGAGCTTTCCATGGAACCATGTGATATTGGCATAGCACTGGGAAATGCACTGGATAATGCAATAGAAGCTGTCCGGGACTGCAGGCAGCACCAAAAGGTGATAGAAATATCCATGGGAGTGAAAAAGCAGGCGCTGGTCATGCTGATAAAGAATCCATATGAGCATGTCTTAAAAAACGACAGAAGCGGAAAATATCAATCCACAAAAACAGAAAGCGGCAGACATGGATATGGATTAAATTCCATAGCAAGAATTGCAGAAAAGTACCAGGGCGAAATTCTAGTGGAAGCACAGGATTCTGTATTTTGCCTGACCGTTGTTATGAATTTGCCGGAAAATTGACAGCTATTGCCGTATTTTTGACATATTAGGGATTATTTTGAGGGGAATATGATACCTGACTTTGGGAGTTGAATCTTAAAATATGGTGCTAAGCCACGGATTAAAACCTGTGGCTTAGCATTTTTTCTGATGTCTCCGTCGTTTAAAAAGTAGGAACTTAACGGCAGGCCGATAAGTGCTGAAAATTCTTTTATAAATTTAGAACCCCGTGCAAGGTTGATATACTTTCGGTCTGATATTTTACAACTCGGAACTCATGGATAAAATTAAAGATATCCTAAAGACGGATGACCGTTGTCATGAATCTACTGGAAAATTGACAGCTATTGCCATATTTTTGACATATTAGTGATTATCTTGCGGGGAATATGATATGATTACAAAAATAGTTCATTAAGGGGGTATACATAATGAAGAAAAATGAAAAGAAAACTGTATTAGCAAAAGCATTAACATCCGTTGCTGATGGAATGTTATCAAAAGCTGCAAACAGCAGATGTGCACTCATATACCATCAGCCTAAACAGCCGGAAGAAGTGAGGAAATTCAGGAAAAACAAATAAATGAGAAAAGTAGCAAAGTTGTTGACAGATTATGTTATCAAAAAGAGCATGGTTGATGAAGCAGATCGGGAAGTCTATGAATATGGATTTGTCATAACCTTGGAAGTTGGGTTATTTTTGGTTGCAAGCTTGTTCATCGCACTGAAACTCGATATGGTCTTAGAAGGGATATTTTTCTTTGTGATTTTCTCACCATTGCGTTCCTATGCAGGTGGTTTGCATTTGGAAAAATTCTGGATATGCTTTGTTTTGTCATGCTTAACATATATTACTACTCTGCTTGTAGTTAAGAATCTCTGTTTACATGAATTTGTTTCACTTATTGTATTATTCGCCCTGGAAGTATTTGTGTATGTGTTATATCCAGTTGAGAACAGAAACAGGGAGATAAACGAAGAAGAGAACAAGTGTTTTAAAATAAAGCTGATGAAATATTTATGCTTGGATTTTTTTATCGGAATAGTTTGCACTATATTTGAAAAGGATAGCTACTTCTTGGAGCTAAATATAATATTTTTAATAGTTGTAATCACAATGCTGATAGGGAAATGCAGAAATCATTTGAAAAATGTATGTAAAAGCTATGTTCCAGGAAAAGGTCTCTGGTAGCTGGGTCAATGTGGAATCATGGGAAGATTCGAGCAATACCATAACAGCATCTGGCTTGGAAATATATCTGGTTTCCAGAGGTACATATCGAGTTACAATGACGTGTAGTGTTAATGGAGAAATTAAAACGGCAACATCGGCAGAAAAGAATTATCAGTTTGTAGAAAAATGTAATGTGTATTGCAGGTGGGGAAATCTGCTTTGCAACTATGGATGGGAGTGGTGCCCATGAAGAGTCTATAATGGCGAGAAATTTGAGAAGTGAAACGGAGGAGATTTTGAATGAAAATATTGACAAAAGTTATGGATTTACTTGCATTATCGGTTATCTTGTCTTTTATGATTTTGATGTTTTCAGGATGCCAGATGGCTTCCGGTACTCTTTCCGAAAAGGAAATTACTGTGTTTAACACAGAATTTTTCAATGGTGACATAACGAACATGAACAATATGCTGTTATCCAGCGAGTATAGTCAACCAGATGAAATTAACTTGTTTGAGTTATTTTATAATGGCGTTGGAGGAGCGTTTGGCGAAGTATCGGAGGATGAACTGTCAATGCTGACAGAGTTATGTAGTGATGCCCCGTATTTGGATATCATAAAAATCACAGCAAATGAAATGGATGCTTTTTTGCAGGAAAAAATGGGAATAAGTCTGGCGGAGACAAAAAAGACAGGCTTGGACAGTTTCTATTATTTGGAGCAATATGACAGTTACTATCTGATTATGGGAGACTCGAATTTTGATTGGTGTATGGTTACTTCCGGAACTTGGGAGTCAAATAACAAACTCATACTGAAATACGAAAAAGAGTATGAGGGGGGGCAATGGGTGGTCATTTTACAAAAGACGGATGATGGTTATTTGTTTATTTCTAACCAGAAGGCAGATTAAACAAGTTCAGACGAGAAAGAGAGGTATTTTATGAAGAGAAAAGAGGAAGCAATGAAAAAGTATATTGCGAGTTTTTTAGCTATTTGTATTTTGCAACATCATCTGTTGCCAGAGCAATGAGTTCTGTTCCGGATGTAAGCAATTCTATTGCGGTTTACTATAATAATCAAACAAAAACTGTTGATAGAGAGACATATATCTATACTGTATTATCTTCGGAACTTTACGGAAAAAGTTATTACACTGGTAAAGGACTAACTTCAACACAGGTTAGTGAATTGTATGAAGCACAGGCAGTGGCGGCAAACACCTTCTTAGAGTATGCGCTGAGTGTTTATTCGAATCATTCAGGTAAAGATTATAAGGTTTGCTCATCTTCTTGTTGTCAGGTATATGATCCTACTAAGGTTACCGAGGAGGCAATAGATGCAACGGCAAATATTTTTTATACTTCTGGAGGTAAATCTAAAACGGATATTGTAATGTATAAACCATCATCTACAACTTATGATTATATTTGGGGTGCCTTTTTCTCAAGCTGTAGTGGTAATGGAACAAAAGATCATTCTACGCAGCCTGCTTTGAAAGCTGTAAGTTGCACAGATATTGCAACTGGTGCGGGAGGACATCGTTACGGGCTATGTCAAATGGGTGCCGCATTGCGTGCAAAAAATGGTGATTCCGCATCGAATATTTTGTTGTATTATTACACTGATTGCAGGATCATATCCTGCACATTAAAATAGAAAATGTGCCAGAAAGAGATTAAGACGAGTATGGGTAAGATGAAAAATAAGGTTTTGCCGGTCTCTGTTCTTGTGTTGTTTATGCTGATGTGCATCAATGCGTGTGGAATATCGAAATCCAGGGATAGTGCTGATATGGTCTCAGAGCTTAATAACAGGATTATAGAAAAGGTAGCAGAGAATTACGAAGAAGGTAACATCAGTGCATTAGATATTGTTATAGTTCGGATTGATTTTGGTTCTTTCTCGCAAGATAATGCCAGTGAAATATTCGTGTTATGCAAGATTTTGAATACCCCTCATGTTGCAGGATTGGATAAAACGGTGGGTATCCTTTTAGATGCTGATTCATTAGAAATGGTAGCATATAAGGAGTTTGCGGCTGATAAAGTAGTTATAAACTGTATTCAAGCGAGTGACGGACAAAGCAGAATATTGGTATCAAAAACCACAACATATCAAGGAATATCAACACAGGAAATTCAGCTTTTAGCTGTCGAAGGCAGTCAATGGGTAGAAATTCCGATAGATGCGCTAAAGATCATTGGAGATGAATCTTTTTATTATATGGATATAGTAGATGATTTGATTATTGTGGCATCTGAGGATAAATTGATAAGTTCTGAAGAAATCGTAGCAGTATTAAAGTGGAACCCTGAGACAGAGCAGTTTGTTTTGGAACAGTAACGGGTTTGGCGGTGTGCAAGTCCAAATTATTAAATAACAATGTGCATAAAGAAAAGCGGAAATCTGGCTATATTAGATGAAATCACCATGACCACTAATTCCTTTGTCTATCAGAATGCTGAAAGCGGTGATGCTAAAGTTTAATTTTTATTTAAAACCGTATTTTCCAAAGAGGGAAGAAGTTCGGCAACCGTAACTTTTTCCACGGAGTCAGCTTTCGTACCTTTTGTTTTAGGCTTCTTAACCCTGGTTTTAAGAGGAGAAAACCGGCGCATTTTAAACTCTGGTTTAACCATTATCACCGTCAGAAATCCAGAAGTAAACAAAAGTAAACATATTATTTGATACTTTGAGAAATCAAAAAAATCGGAAACGCTGTATTTATCAGCATTTCCGACCCTTTTAACCTAATAGCGAGAGGGGGATTCGAACCCTCGACACTGCGGGTATGAACCGCATGCTCTAGCCAACTGAGCTATCTCGCCATGTCTTGTAAATGGGACCTATAGGGCTCGAACCTATGACCCTCTGCTTGTAAGGCAGATGCTCTCCCAGCTGAGCTAAGATTCCATTTCGTTGCTCTCGCAACCGACCTGTTCAGTATACAATGCGTGTCCCACTTTGTCAACACGTTTTTTGATATTTTTGTAAAAATTTTGTATGCAATTAGAACAATAATAGCAAAAAGCAGGAAATTACAGGGCTTTCTTTACACTGATAGCCTTCATGGGGCACATTTCCTGACAACAGAAGCAGGAGATGCAGCCTTTTCTCTTGAATTTCGCCTTGCGATTTTCGATTCTGGGGACATGAGCCGGACAGCTTTCCGCACATTTTCCGCATCCCACGCATTTCTCCGGGGTCAGCTGCGGATAGGATTTCAACAGTCGGGAAGCCACGAACATGAAAGGCTTGCGTAAAAATTTCGGCACACCGTTGGTAAAATCTAATTTTATGGTATCCGGCTTCTGAAAAGGAGATAAGCCTTCCGGAACCGGATCTCCCACAAGCGCCAACTCCTTAGGGCGAGCCAGACCTTTTTCCAGTGCCTGACGCAGCATGACGATCTCTGTAGGTTCTAATCCCATAAGTTTTGCGGCGAAGCAGTCCTGGGTATAGAAATCTTTTGCCGCCAGCAGCATATGCAAAGGATGCGAAGTGCCGCAGGTGGGACCGTTACCATCCATGGCATCAATGGCGTCAATGACGGTGAGATTGGGAGCTACGGTCTGAGCCAGTTCTAAGAGCATGTTGGAGAAATCTTCGATCTCCGGCCAGCGGTAGTGCATCTGGGGCTTTTCCAGACCGGGGATGGTGCCGAAGAGATTCTTGATGCCGCCGGAATAGCCGGTCATGGCATGGGTCTTCAGTTTACAGATATTAATGATATAATCGGCTTCCACGATAGGAGTGATCAGGTGGAAACTGTGATTTTTAAATCCTGCCGGACAATTTACGGTCTGTGCGGAAAAGTCCATGTTGAGTTCAGCACCTTCGCCCAGAGTATCCATGCCGCATACGTGATATACGTGTTTCATGGCTTCGGCATTGTAGAGACCGCCGGAACTTTCCGCAATGGTGATGTGCTGCATGCCCTGCTCTCGCAGCCACCTGATCACAGCTTTTATGACCAGAGGGTGGGTCGTGGCGGGAAAATCCGGGGATTTCGCCATGACGAGATTCGGCTTGATGACGATCTTCATCTCCGGGCGCAAGTCTGCGGCGATGTTCAAAGCCTCCATACTTTTGCAGATGGCGGGATAGATCAGTTCTTCGTTATATTCCGGTACGATGTGTAATGTCTGTATCATAATGACCTCTAAAGTGGTTTATTTTCTATATAGTACATGAATTTACTTGTTTTTTCAATGCTTCCGTGCTATACTACGAAATGTTGTTGAGATTTGATGGAAGAAATCAGAAGCGCATCGCAATGATTTCTTTTTTTGTGCTAAAAAGGAGTATTTTGTGAGTTATTTTTTGGAAAATGAAGAAGTAAACGAAGAAGTTGAAGAAGTAAAGGAGCAGGACGGTATCGCATCGATCGAACCGTTGTTAGATAACCGTATTGTCCGTGCGATCCGGGAGATGGGGTTTGAGAAACTGTCTCCAATCCAGGAGCAGGCAATTCCTTATTTATTACAGGGGGAGGACATCATCGGACAGGCCCAGACCGGTACGGGCAAGACTGCTGCATTCGGCATTCCGGCGATCCAGCACATCAATCCGGATGTGAAAAAGTTACAGACCATTATCTTATGTCCCACCAGAGAACTGGCGATCCAGGCAGCGGAAGAACTGAGGAAGATCGCAAAATACATGCACGGCATCAAGGTGCTGCCGGTCTACGGCGGACAGGATATCAGCCGTCAGATCGCGGGACTGCGGGGCGTGCAGATCATCGTGGGAACCCCGGGACGTGTCATGGACCATATGCGCAGACGCACCATTAAGCTGGATCTGGTGAACATGGTGGTATTGGATGAAGCGGACGAGATGCTCAACATGGGCTTCCGTGAGGATATGGAGCTGATCCTTGGACAGATCCCCGGCGAGCACCAGACCGCGCTGTTCTCCGCAACCATGCCGAAGCCGATCCTTGAGATCACAGACCGCTTCCAGAACGATGCGAAATTAGTAAAGGTGGCAGCGCAGGAGCTGACCATTCCCCTGGTATCCCAGAAATTCTACCGCGTGAAAAACCAGGACAAGGATGCCGCCTGCGTAAGACTGTTAGAGTATTATCAGCCGAAGCTGACCCTGATCTTCTGTAATACGAAGAAAAAGGTGGACGAGCTGTCAGATTTATTAAAGGAGCAGGGATTCCAGGCGGAAGGACTGCATGGAGACCTGTCCCAGGCGCAGCGTGACGCGGTCATGAAGCGTTTCCGTAACGGTGGAACCAGTATCCTGATCGCTACGGATGTGGCAGCCAGAGGTATTGATGTGGATGATGTGGAAGCTGTCATCAATTACGATATTCCGCAGGATATCGAGTACTATGTGCACCGTATCGGCAGAACCGGTCGTGCCGGCAGAAAGGGCAGATCCTTCACTTTTGCCAACAGCAGGGAGATCTACAAGATCCGTGAGATCGAGAGAGTCTGCCACACCACCATCACGGAGAAAAAGCTTCCCGGTGCCGCAAAGGTGCTGAAAGCGAAAGCAGACAAATATCTGAATAAGGCATGGGAACTGCATGAGCATGAAGACATCGAGCTGATGAAGAGCTTTTTACAGCGTAAGATGGAAGAGGAAGGCTGTGATGCACTGGAGCTGGCAGCTGCCATGCTGAAATTGCAGGTCGGTGACAAGGGCGAGGAGATCGCGGCAGATGAATATACAAAGCGTGGCAATCGTTTCGGGGACAGAGGCCGGTCCGGCAGAGGCGATGGTGAAGGTCGCAGCTTCGGCAGAGGAGACGGAAGACGGAGATTCGGCCGCGGTGACAGAGACCGTAGAGAGGATGGCAGCCACGGTTCCGGTGAGGGCAG
>OGNZ01001038.1_pt1 | contig 13798 bp, 6 predicted proteins | sample 1573601 | NCBI WGS metagenome assembly OGNZ01 (sample SAMEA2582009, study PRJEB24529) | metagenome | biome: Human gut stool | place: China | collected 2011
CCTCATATAAATCCCAAAGACCATTTTTAATATCTGCAACCTGTTGTTCAAAAATTTTATACTTTTTTTCGAACTCATTTCGACCTTCGCCAACCCAAGCATCGTACAGATTATTAATAGCTTTGTCCGCCTTTGCGATAGCACCTTCCAAGGTCTCAGCAAGATTCTTGGCTGCTTCTGCCGATTCTGTAAAGGCACTAGTATCAAGTTTGAAATCAAATTGACCTGCCATCCGTCTATTCCTCCTTTGCAAAACGAATCTTTACAATTTCTGTTTCACGCAGATAATATCCCTGAGATGCATCGATAGGTTTCTTATTGGCTCTAATAAATGCAGCCGGAATATCAAACACTTTATGTTCGGCAAGATTAGTAAAGATCATTGCGTTCTTATTTTCTTTTAGCTTCTTAAGAAGATCCCCGCTTGAATATCCAATTGCCTCGTCATTAATACCACCAAATACAAGCATTACCTTCATGGCCTTATACTTCGTAACAATCGAAGTATACATAGACATGAGCTCCTTTGAAGTAGAAATGTATTCAATGGCGTTTGTGTTATTTATAAGCACAAACAGTAACGGCTTATTGTCGAGGACCTCAAGACCTTCTTCCAACACCTCGGAGTATCTCTCTTCGAGTTGGCTTGTTACATCCTCAAAGATCGTGCTCAACATAGAGTAGTCAATCGAGTATTCTTCCACAAAAGGTTCATCTGCATATCCCATAAGATCTCTCGAAAGAGAGTCTATGATATATACATCAGCCGGTCGGTCAAAGTAACTCATCTTTATTTCGTTAATTAGTGCTTTTTCAAAGCCGATCATATTCGTCGTCAGCTTTCCGACAAGTGCAAGCTGCGGCATAGATGTAATATCAAAGTAAACAGGCTCAACCTGCTGGTAGTTAAGAGAAACTGCAATCTGATTCTGAACATTAACCGCAAAGTTATCATAGATATAAGACTGATCAAGGATATCCGGAACCTCAGGAATGCGTTTAGCTCTCAAGCCGACATTACGGTCATTTTGCTCGGCAATAAATGCTTTAATTGCACTTATTCTATCAACCTCTTTTTCTCCATCAAAACTCAAATATGTTTGAGCTTCATAGATAACTTTATTAAAACAAACGAGAACACGTCCAGGTATATTGCTCGGTTCAGTTCTGCAGCGATCAAAGAGATTAGAATACTCCGAATTATCATTACACGTAAGTGCAATATGGTTTGCAAAATTTGACATATACTTATACCCGAAACCACTTGTAGTGGTCGCGGTAACAATTAAGGAAATACCATAAGTAATGCCTTCGCGTGCAATGAACAGGAAATCATCTTCATATTTATCCGCATACAGTTCTCTAAAAACAGCAAAGTTCTCAAGGATCACGTACAGATGTGGAATGTCGTTGTAACCAGCTTCATTATACGAAGATATGGAGCTGACACCTACAGACATCAATTTCTCTTTTCTAGCATCTAATTCTTGTAAGAGGAGCTTAAATAAATTCTTCAACTTTTCCTCTTCAGAAGAGAGGACAACACCACCAACGTGATTCAATTTCTCGAAATTCTTAAGAATCATTGAACCCAAATCAATAATGTAAAAACTTGCCTCATTAGCCCTCTTTTGTGACGCTATTTCTCTTACAATAAGCTGAAGAAGATTGGTCTTACCAGTTTGGGATGCTCCCACAATAATTGTATTGTCAGCATCAAAATCGAAATACGCTTCACCCTGATATTGTGTGTCCGGATCATCGTAAATACCAATAGGATAACTATTGCCTTTTACCGCCAATTCCTTTGGCACCGAAATAGACTTCTCCAAAGGAGGTAGACAAATGTTAGGTAATCTCTCGATGCCTTCCTTCTGACTATAGAGATTTTCATATTCGACACTGGCATGAAACTGTGTGATCACTCTGCCTCTCGAGCATTACCCCTTCGACAATGGCATCCAACTGTGTGGTGTTTATTCCATCTGCCTGTTTGCGTTTCTGAACGTAAACAGGAGTTCTCTTGCCGCAAGAGGAAACACTTCTAATCGAAAATTCCTTAATAGCGTTATCGTCCATCTTTTCGGGAGCACCGCTGTATGCAGACTGAAATAGTTCGAAGATTTCATTGTTTCCTACCTGCAAATATGCGCGACCTGGCTCTTTGATTTCGGATGCCAATGGCGATTTAATAACCTCGTTACTATCTTCCTGGCTCTGAACCTTGAGACACAGCTTGAACTTGGAGTTACTCCAAATTTGCTCATTCACCTGACCGGAAGGTTTTTGTGTGGCAAGAATAAGATGAACACCTAAACTTCGACCAATACGAGCCGTCGATATAAGTTCCTTCATAAATTCAGGCTGCTCGGCTTTTAATTCAGCAAATTCGTCAACTATCACTATCAAGTGAGGTAACGGAATTTTCACTTCTCCGCCTTTAAATTTACGTATGTATTTATCAATGTGATTTACTTCTGCCTCTGCAAATAGTTTCTGTCTCTTTTGTAGTTCTGCCTTAATCGACTTCAAGGAACGGTCAATTTCCTTACCATCGATATTTGTTATGGCACCCATCAAATGTGGAAGGTTCTTAAATTGATTAACCATACCACCCCCCTTAAAGTCGATGATTACAAATCCCACTTCATAAGGATGGAACAAGGTAGCCATAGAAAGAATGTACGTCTGCAAGATTTCAGACTTACCAGAACCGGTAGTACCTGCCACTAGACCGTGAGGACCATGTGCCTTGTCATGCAGGTCTAAATATACCATGCCGCTTTTTGATACGCCTAATGGTGCGGCCATAGATTTATATACTTCAGAAGTCTTCCATCTTTCTTCTAAGTTAATGTCATCTACCGCCAAAATATTTAACATTTCGAACATTGAAATGCTCTTTGTTAAAGTGCCTTCCAGTGAGATTTCCTCACTATAAACTGGAGCCATTAAATCCACTATCTTCTTCGCATCCTCAGTAGAGAGAGGGGTGTAGGTGAACTCTGTAGCTTTACTATTATCTTCTGTCAGCATAAGACAGCCGGAATTTGCTCCAGTTAAGGAAATCAACCTTTCGCAACCCAGCGGGATATCCGCTGTTGTTGCGCCAAAGAAAACAAAAGTAACACCTAAATCCTTTGCTTTCCCAACAAACTTAGAAATCGGATGACTTTTGAATCCGTATTCGTCAAAAAGGAAAATGACAATATGATTATCATGTTTTTTTGTTTGCTGGCGAAGTGTCAATTCCTTATACAGATATTCAAAAACGATATTTTTACTCTCATCGTCTGTAACTACAGTTTTAATTTTTTGCTCATCGACAGATACTTGAGGCAACATACGAAGCCAATAAATCTTATCTGCATTACTTTCCTGAGCAACAAACACCATCTTGACATCCTTGAAATACTGACGAGCTGCAATATCAATAATTGTGTTCTTAAATATGTTGTATCTGTCTTCCAACGCACCAACAATGCCCACCGCATTTACATCCTTAAAGTTACACACAATCGGGGCACTATTGATATATCTATACTCGTCACACAACTGCTCAGGAAGCACCTGCAGTTCATCGTCTATTTCAAGTTTTTCCTGTTTCTTATACTTGATGTGTCTCTGAGCCTCTACTGCGCCCTCCCCAAGCTTGACAGACAAGAAATCTTTGTCTTCAGGGGTTCTATCAAAAAGACTTGGTGAAAAAGCTTCAAAACGTCTGGTTTCTTCGTCTTGAGAAATATAAATGCTATCAAGAGCTGCTTTCTCATCAGCTCTGCAGTTCTCTATGTCTTTACGCTTATTAGAAATATAAGCATTGTACTTTTGGATTCTCTCCTCACTGCTCTGCTTATATTCTTTATTGCCCTGTTTAAGGGTGAGTACTGAAGTAAAGATTGCCATTCCTGCAGAAATAACAGACATAATGATCATAGCGCCACCGAAGAAGGCCATGACACCTGCAGCAACAAGCATACCCATGGAAGGGAGAAGTCTTGTCAGCAGATTGTTTTTAGGCTTCTGAGGTGCGGCTGGAGGATCGAGGATCTCGATATCATCCTTACATACAACAGTTTTAATGCGATTGCACTTTGGATATTCTCCTTTTGATGGCATATCCAAAAAACTAAGGGAATTGATCTTCATCTCAGGTCGAATCTGTGTCCAAATCTTATTATACTTGAAGTAGAAGAAATAATCAGAGATGGAAAGAAAGTCTCCATCCTTAATAATGTCTTTATTCTTTGCCTTTTTACCATTGATATAAACACCATAGGTTGTCTTTTGGATATCGACAACAAAGCCTTCGGACTTTTTATTAAGAACGAGAGCATCATCCTTGACATACTCGCCACCTATTGCAATATTGCAGTTTACTGAGGCTCCAATAGTTAATGATGTTGTTCCGGATATGTCGATAATTCTCTCATATTTTTTCTTTCCGTCATCAAAGTCAATTAAGAAATCCATAGTAAACACAAGGTTATCAGATTCCTGGTACTTGATTTCCAGTACATCACCATGAACCAAATTTTTAGTCATCAGCTTTCTAATATCTCCGACAGTCAAATACAGATTATCGGAGCAATGAACAGACCACTCGTTTCCGTTTTTCACGAATAGCAGTTCAATCTGCCCAAAGAAAAATTCTTTGCGAAGGCGAATATCACAATCTACACCTGTTCCTACTTTAACCTGCTGAGCATCGGGAGCAAGCTCAATTTCCTTATAGATGGTATTACTTGAAAGCGTAATTTTATATCTATTCATTCAACTTGCCTCCTATTCTGTAAAATTAATGATACTTCCGTTACGCAGTCCAAATTCTGCTAATGTTTTATTGCCTTTTAACAATGCAATTGGATTCTCCATCTTCAAATAACAATTTTTAATATCAGAATTATCAATGCCTAGTTTATACGCTATATTTAGTCCGTTAACAAGATCATTTGCAGATATATCTAATGGCACTTCAATGTCAACTGTAAATTCTCTTTGAACAATATTCAGAATAATAATTGCTGTTTCTTTATTCATTACAAGACCTCCTTACATAATTAGGAATGACATTCTTTGAATACTGCTTTCTTTTGCAATCTCTGCAATTTTCTTTTCTTCGCAATGATTAAAATGCTCCACATAATCACTTACTGTAAACTTAAGAGACACATTTGGACTTATCAAAGCATTAGTTTGTTCTTTCTCAAAATCATTACAAATAAAAATATATTTATCTGCTATCACTCCATTAACATTACTAACCAATATATTAGTTGCAAGAACAGATGCTAATGTCTGCTTAGTAATAATCAGAACTTTATCCGCATGATTCAGCAATGCTGCTTTATCTTCGTCAAAAGTTGTGTCTGCATCAACAATAATAAAATTATAATCTCCACTTTTTTTAGCGGACATAATTATTTTTTCGTATACCGAATAGTTCAATCCTAACGACATTAATGATGCTTTAAAAGGTGGTAAATAACTAAATGTCTCTTTTCTTATTACATGTTTTAATTCTGCATATACATCCTGTGTTGATGTTGCAAGCCTCGTATACACATCAGATGTTGCAATCACCGAATGATTATCTAACATATGGTGATATGCTTGTAAATGTGCAGCATTTATATACAGCACTCTCTTATAATTCTGTGCTAAACAAGCTGCTACTCCCATAGCCACAGTCGTCTTTCCAACACCACCTGCTGCAGATGTAACCAAAATAATCTGTGTTTCCTTCTTCTCTACAGCAGCAATATTTAATGCCCCTGTGCTTTTCCCAATAATCTCATTGAAGATTTCCTTAATGCTTGTATACTTAAAAATCTGGTTTACGTTTAGTTCTCCCGTACTGCCTTCATCATACTGCTCCATCATTACAAAAATGTTTTGAATATTATGTCTCTGCAATGATGAATCATACAAGTCGTCAGATATAATCAAAATTTCAGCATTCTGCGGTCTGGAAAAATACTCATCAAAATATGCTCTATCAGTAATAATTTCTAAATCTATTTTATTAAAAAAATCTGTTACAAACTTAAACTGAAGCGGCACTATATAACTTGCGTCTTCGTCTGCGATAATCACTTTCGGTCTTGCCATTTCTCACACCTCTTTATACAATCTGAAAATCACTGTCTGCCATGCGGATTATATCTCCACGATTAATCTGTGCTTTCTGTCCCGGATTCAATCGAACTCCATTTACAAATGTTCCATTTGCACTTCCTTCATCATTGATGTAATAAATACCTGTCCGATTAGTTATGCGGCAGTGTTTTCTGCTAATCATCCTATTGAACGGAATTACCATATCTACCAATTCCTGTTTCTTGCCTATTACTGCATCATCACGATCTATTACCAGTTCAAAATGACTCGGTGCATTCATGGCAACAAGTTTAATTGAGCCATTAGCGCTTGTTCCCGGCATCATCTGGCTTCGTGCCTCTGATCTTACAATAGGTGCCGTCCCTACTCCTCTGGATTTGTTGTACACATCCTCAAGTGACATTGAGCCATTACACAAATCCTGTACGAACTGGTCTAATCTCGCATTTGAAGATGTAATTACCTTATCTGCCAGCTTTACAATGCTTGATCTTAATTCACTTTCAAATTCTGCATAGCTGTCAAATGCTCTGACACTCAACGGCAGATATACCAGTTTTACCTTCAGTGTATTCTGCTCTACAAATATTTTATCCCATGACAGATCTATACACTGACACGCCAGAAACCCATTATTTCTTACTTCAATCACACTTGCAAAAAGATTAATTATAACATTAATAAGTGTATCCGGACTTATACCTACAAGCATAGAAGACATTGGTCTGTATTCATCAGTCACATAATACAAATCAACTAACCCATTCCTTGTCATTTTCATGCATTTTATAAATATGCCATTATTCTGGCTCTGCAATACCTTATAATCGGTGTTCACAAATTGTGAGCTATCCTTTAGTATGTATTCAAAATTATTACCACACATAACTTCTGAAATCACATCATTATCTTTTAATGTATACATATCCTACCCTCTTCCTAAATGCTGTTTGCCACAAGTAAACACTTAATCTGCATTAAATATTTACTTCTAACAAATAGCTTATGATTTCTGCACATTTTGTGCAGAAATCATAAGATCCTATTTTATTTTGCAGCCTTAAGCTTTCTCTTTTTAAAGAAAACTATTACTCCAGCTACTCCGCCAATTACAACAACGGTTCCCGCAATTGAGCCATAGAATAATGCCTTGTTAGCAAACCAACGTACAAATATGTTGGTTGATACAGTCACAGCATTGTTAAATTTATAAGAGCTTGTAAAATCATCAGAATTAGTATCTGTGACATTTCCAGCCTTATCAGTCACCACAAATCTTACATTCTGAGCATTAGAGCTTTCTTTTAATACAAATGCACCATCATAGTTATTTGCATCAGCACTAAAGTCTGTAATGTTATCTGTTTCTTTGTCATTCACATAAACCTGTACGGACGCAAGTCCAATCGTGTCATAGACTGTGTATTTAACTGTCTGCTCTGTTGCATTGACAATAGAATTCTCCAGACCAGTAACACTCGTAATCTCCGGTGCTGTGCTGTCTACTCTAAAGAGAATTGTTTTGTCATCATAATTATTATTTTCAGGGCTGTTTCCTGTTGCATCCCTAGACGATACTGCAATCTTATAAACTCCATCAGATGCAAAATTGTCCTTTGCAATGGTATAAGAATACTGATACCATCCACTTGAACCTGTTGCTACAGTCTCATTTATTTCCGGAGATACACTATAATCAAAATCGTCAAGAGGTTTGCCATCTCTTAGGATTTCAATATCAAGTGAATCTTCCACTAATCTGTCAGCATTATACTCAGTGATAACTAAATCATCATCTACACTCTGTACATATGCTCCGCCATCTCCAATAAGATAAACAAGGAAATCGTTATATTCATACACTGAGCCAAATCTGTTGACTGTAAATGTAATACTCTTGTCAACTGAATGTCCCGCCTTATCCTTTAATGTAGTTGTAATCGTGTAGATTCCATCATTTTCAGCAATCTTATCAAAGGTATCAAATTCACCATTTCCACCAGTTTCATTGGTAGAGATATGACCAGTAATAAACTTATCTGTTACATCTACATTCTTATCTGCATAGCTGGTTCTGTACATTTTGACTTCACATGATTCAAAGTTGGTATCATTAAAGCTTACTGCCGGAACCACCTCATCTTTAAATGCTTTACCATCTGCTTCCTGACCATTAATTGTAATACTTGCCTCCGTTATCTCTGTGTCAATAGTCATTTGTTCTGATGTATATTCCTGCATTGCATTAGATGATTTATCTGTATATGTTATTCCTACAGTGTAATCTCCATCTCCAGAGATTGTGAATGTTCCTGTGTGTACATCTGTACTATTATCAGTCCAGTTTGCATTTACTGCAGTTGCTACACCGTCCCTTGTTACTGTAATCTGTACATCATCAGAATAGAAGTTTGCTTCATTGATAGTAACAGTTGCACTAATATCTCCATCATAATAAGCAATTCCATTTGAAGTCTGTACTGGAGTACTGTACTGAACCTCCGCTGTTGGTGAAATATTGTCTACAATAATTCTCTTTGTATCCCGCAAATAATCAGATTCGTTATTTGCCCTATCAGTTGCTGTAAAGTTTATCGTACCATTAAACTGATTATTAGCAGCCAACGCTTCCCTCGGTATTTCAAATATTACTGTACCTGTTGCACCTCCATTCGAATTTGTGATGGAAGAGGCATCAACTATTGCATCTACCAGTTCTGCATTTACTCCACTTACTCCATCAGCTTTTACATAACTATATTTCATAGAATTAATTCCTGAAATATTGTCAGTTACAGTAATTGTAACTGTAGCTTTAGAATTATAGAATCCAAATGTAACAGTATTCAGAATAGTGTCTAAAATGCTGTTGCTATATGTCACATTCAAATCTGTAGGCTTTGATGTATCAACTGTAAAATATTCTGTTGCATAATCATCTGCCTTTAATGTAGCCAGATCTGTACACTCAATATCAAATGTATAATTGGCATCCCCCGGATATGTAATGGTCAGAATATTATCATCCCCATTTTTTGTCCAAGCTGATACCGAATATAGACCACTAGCATTTATTTCATTGCCTGATACATCTTTTGTAACTACCGTGTATTTTGCAGTTGCCTCGTTAAAGTTATGTTCTTTTACAGTAATTGTTGCAGTCTGTGTTGATGAGAAGTATTTTCTCTGATGATTTTCAACATCCGTCATTGTATTTACAGGACTTTCATTCGCATACTTTACTTCTATAACCGGCTTAGTTGTATCAATAACCTTGGTTGTAGATGTATATGTATTCATCTGGTTATTACTTCTGTCCTTATATTCCACTAAAAATGTGTAATCACCATCTTTTGAATGATCTGTTGCTGCAGAAATTGTCACTTTTCCAATATGTACATCTGTGCTTGTATCTGTCCATACTGGTGTTATCTCTGTAAATGAGCCATCATTTTTCTTTACCTTAACTTTGACGTCTTCTTTGTAGAAATTCGCCTCCGTAATTGTAAATGTAGCAGTCAAATCCTGCTTATAATAATCCTTGCCATTGTAAGAATTATCTGCTGCAGAGTATTCAACATTCATCGTAGGTGCTATTGTATCTACTACAATCACATTATTAGTGTCTGTCAATTTATTGCTTGAATTATTATAATTGTCCGTCGCAGCAAAGCTTACCGTACCTCGTATCTGGTCAGCCACACTCTTCGGAAGAGTCACTGTCGCAGTATATTTTGATTTATCTGTAGAGTCCTGCTTCGCTGTAACTTTTGTTTCAGCATATTCTGCTACATTTGATTCACTTGCCCCAGATTCCTTTAAATAACTCCATGTAAACTCTTTAATACCAGAAATACTGTCATGTGCAGTAAATGTTACTTCTACATTTGGATTATAGTATCCAAATGTAATATTATTTAAAATCGTCTGCATTATCGGATTTGAGTATTTTATGCTCATTTCTGCTGTATTCGGAGCTGTTCTATCAACAATAAATTTTGAACTCTTTACCTCAGCTGCCTTGTTCATTGCTAAATCCGCATAATTAAATGTTAATTCATAAATTCCATCTACAAATTGTTTATCAATTGTTGCTGTATGAGCATCACCTTCTGTTGCCCATACACATGATCTTAGATACTGCTGTAAATCATTAGTCCTTACCGCTTTTCCATTAATATCCTTTGCCGTCACATCTAATTTAAGATCATCTGCTCTGAAATTACGTTCTGTTATCTTAACTGTTGCAGACTGTGGACTCTGTGAATCCTTATAGTCTTTGAAATCAAACTCTATCTTTGGAATAGTTTTATCCACGACAATTGTTTCAGATGTATAGGCAGTCATTTCCTTTCCTGAGCGGTCTTCATAAGTCATAGATACTGTATATTCAGCATCATCAGAAAGTGTAAGCGTTGCCTGATATTCATCAGAGTTTTCTGTATCGGTCCATGTTACACTCTGTTTTTCAGCCGAACCGTTGTTTTTAGAAACTGTAATAGTTACGTCCTCTGAATAGAAATTTGCCTCTACTATCTTAAAAGTGACTTCAACATCATTAGAAAAATAATGTTTTTCTCCAACAATCTGATTTGAACCATCATTATTTTTTAATTTGTATTCTACTTTCTGTGTTGGTGCAATTGTATCAATAACAAATACGCCATCGTCTGTGTATGAAACAGAGTTATTTCCTGCTTTATCAATTGCTGTAACCTGCAGATTACCTCTAAGCTGTTCAGCTTTGTTTCTTGGCAATGTCAATGTTGCAGAATATTTATTCGGGTCATCCTTATCTACCTGTGCACTTACCGTTCCATTATCAGATTCCAAATTAGAATTACTTGCACCATTTTCCCTTGTGTACTTCCAATCAAAATGATCTACTCCGGAAGTTACATCATAAGCTGTAAATGTTACTGTAATATAATCACCATAATACTTGACAGAATCCTTCTCCTCCACATCCGGGAAATCTATATTCAAATTATATGGAGCAATCGTATCAAGTTTCAGATTACTTATCTCAACCTTTTTTGTAATATTACCTGTAGCAATTTCTTCCAGATATATATAGTGGCTGAGCGATGCCCCTTGATCCTTTGCCTCAGTTTCACCAAATTTTACAGAGTCTTTGAAGGAAGGTTTATCTTTTGTCAACTCATCTGCTCTGATAATGGAATATCCATCTGCTGGCTTAACTACCAATGTTGTATTATACCAATCATTTTCTCCATTTGGGTTTATTAACTCAGTCTCCAAATCATCAGCAGCATATATTTTATATGCTGAAGTAGGTGCCTCTGACATAGAAATCTTCAATGTATAGGATGTACTATCTGCTGGATAGTTCGCTTTACTCCACCATCCTCTTTTACTATATTCTGCCTTATCAGCTTTCACCGTCACATTCAAAATTCCGTTGCCAGCTTCAAGTGATTCCATCACTTTGCTATAATCAGCAATAGAAATCACTCCTGATTTACTGTCAATTCTGAGACCTAAATCAGAACCATTTTTAATGCTATAAGAGATTGCACCCTTATCCTTATCTTCTTTCTTCACAGCTATATTCTCAGTTATTCCCTTGGCGTTTCCTAATATGTATTCAATTGTATTCTCAGGGAAAGAAATCCATTCTCCAGCTGCGCTTTTTCCTTTCACATATAACACATGTTCAATTATACATTCATTGTAATTATCATTTCCAGAAAGAACTGCTTTAATCGTAATTTTACCTGCGCCCTTTACAACCAGTACTCCTGTCTGCGAATCAATAGCTGCTATTTCGTCGTCGCCTTCGTCAAAGGCAACACTATATGTAATCGTTCCACCAGCTTTTTTTTCTTTATCTGTGGCTGTAAAAATAAATTCTTTTCCGGCTTCCATTTCAGCCTGCGTAATTTCAACACTAGTTTCCTCTCCAGTGTATTTATCAAAAGATATTACCTGTGATGCCTTTGCCAAATATACATTGTATGGTGCAACTGCATTTTCTGCCTTTATAACATCTACATTTTTATCATCATAGTATTGTTTAGTAGCTTTTACCCAGACGATATAAGAACCAGCATTTGTTATTGTAGGAATTGTTGTATCCCAAGCATCTGGATTTGCAGTCTGACTTCCATCATCCAACTGATAATATAATGTGTAATCTCCCTGATTTTCAACTTTGACTGCCTCCTGAGCTTTTCCGTTATAAACACCATCTAATCCTGTTACTTTTAAATCTCCCAAATTAATTTTCGCATTTGAAATTTTAGCTGTTACAGTCTTTTCAAAATCATTATAATTATCTCTTTGTACGACTAATTTAACTGTATACTCACCGACTGCCAATTGTTTAGGAATATCCTGACTTCCTGTGCTTTTACCATTTACATACCATGTTACAGTATCCTTTTCATCAAAAGCACCTGTCATTAAAACCAATTCCTGCTCTGTCGCTTCTTTATATTCTACCTCTTTGGCTGTAATGTCTATTCCTGTTATATCACCTTTATTTATTTTCGCAGTTTGTTCGCCAGATAAATATGTACTGTATCCATCTTTTGTAATTTTCACATACACAGGATACTCACCAGCATTGGTCTCTGACGGACAAGTATCCACCCATGTGTTTCCATCCCTAGAATATTCAATAGCTACATTCTCTGTTGCAACTGAAACACTAACTAAATTCTGTGGTTCTCCGTTATAATCTGCATTAAGCACTTCAATGCTTACTCCTTCAATATCTGGCGTAGATTCTGGTTTAGATTCAGCTGTTAATTTCACAGAAAAATCTTGTGTATCAGAAGTTACATCTGCTTCATTTATAGTAGTTGTATCTGTCGTGTATCCTTCTTTTGATACTGATGCTGTAATAATAAGATCATCATAATAATTAGATGACTCTAACACTTCAATAGTACCATAACTGTCTGTTTGGCCACTTTGATTGATTGTTTGAAAATTATTAATGCCATTTTCCTTTTCCTTAATTGTGTATGTAACTGTAGCACCATTAATAGCAACACCATCTGCATCTGTTACCGTAATAGTCACAAAGCCCTTGTGCTTATCCGTCTGTGCGCTTACTGTTACTCCGGCTGGTGGGAATATTGATACAATCATCAATAAAGCCATAATGAACGCTAATCCCCTCTTTCGGAAATTTCTTTTGCTCATTTCCTTCATTTGTTAATTCCTCCATTCTATTTGTATGATTACTCTCTTATGTATTTTCTGCTATATAATAGATGCGCATTCAGTGAGAATACAATAATAAACAAGCACAAATACCCCATATATGTCGAACTCATACTAAGTAAGCATGATGTTATCATCCCCAGAATACCTAGGACGAATACTATGTCTGCCACCGATACTATACTGTTTGAAAATATATAGCATTTTCTCTGAGTCTTCCTTGTTTTCTTTTTTGTTAAATAAAGATATATCATTATTCCATATCCCAAAAATCCACTCATCCAGAACACAATACCAATAGCAGCAGTGACATACCTTGCATAACAGAAAGTATCACTATTAGTAATTGGCATAAACAGGAATGTACTTGGAAATATGATTAAACAGAATTCTGAAATAATAAAATACATATTTATCTTATTTCGTTCTCTCATCAAATCACCTCTTCCGTATGTACTATGATTACTTCTTCTAATATTGTAAT
>OGNZ01001039.1_pt1 | contig 13793 bp, 10 predicted proteins | sample 1573601 | NCBI WGS metagenome assembly OGNZ01 (sample SAMEA2582009, study PRJEB24529) | metagenome | biome: Human gut stool | place: China | collected 2011
CTAAGTCTCAATTAGTAGCTTAATTAATATGTCCAATATTTTGGGTGCATATCAAACTTTAATGCTTTTATTTTTAGCCTAAATTATTATTTAGATAATACACGTGCTAAGCGTACTAGTTCTGGGTCTAATGTTTTGTTGTTATTTACAGAATCATGAAGGTCAATAGCTACAACTTTACCTTCGTTGATACCAAATACAATATTAGACTGACCATTGAGAAGTGCTAAAGCAGCTTTTTCACCTAACATACTAGCTTTTACACGGTCTTCAGCTGTTGGAGAACCACCACGTTGAACGTGACCTAATACAGTTACACGAGTATCGATACCAGTTTTTTCACCGATTTCTTTACCGATATCTACAGCACTGCCTACACCTTCAGCAACAACAACGATGCTATAACGGCGACCATTGTCATAAGATGTTTTGAGTTCATCACAAATTTTGTTAAGGTCATATTTAACTTCTGGAACGAGAACATATTCTGCACCACCAGCGATACCTGCCATCATAGCAAGCCAGCCACATTTACGACCCATAACTTCAAGAACAATGATACGACGATGAGCAGATGCTGTATCACGAAGTTTATTGATTGCATCTAAGATAGTGTTTAATGCAGTATCAGCACCGATAGTATAATCAGAGCCCCAAACATCATTATCGATAGTACCAGGAAGACCAACGATTGGCATACCTAAATCGCTTAATAAAGAACCACCAGTTAAGCTACCATCACCACCGATAATAACTAAACCTTCAATGCCATGGCTTTGAAGAATTTTAAGAGCTTCTTTACGAGTTTCTTCTTGTTTGAATTCTGGGCAACGAGCTGTACCTAAGAAAGTACCACCACGTTGGATAATATCACTAACGCTTTGAGAATTTAATTCTACGATACGATCTTCAAGCATACCTTTGTATCCATCATAGATACCAAATACTTTTACTCCTTCATAAAGAGCTGTACGAACTACCGCACGAGCTGCAGCATTCATTCCTGGGCTATCTCCACCACTAGTCATGATTGCAATAGATTTTAACATATCAAATTACCCCTTTTCTTCTTTGATATACAATATAATGCATATTATTAACTATATAGAAATGCTTATACTAAAATATAAACATATTCGCAACCTTTTAAATATCTGTATTTCCATCTACAGTATGATTTAATTTTACTAATACGCGCGTAATACGAACTCTATCTACTTCTTCGACAAAGAATTCATCATCGCCAAAGTTAGCTTTTTGACCTACACGTGGAGGAGTATCCACCTGTGTAGAAAGCCAACCACCGATAGTATCTATATTTTCTTCTTCAATATTAGTGCCAAACATTTCATTTACATCATCAAGTAACATTTTCGCATCAAGGGAATATAATTTCTCTGTACGTTTTTCTACTGTTGGTCTTTCTTCATCAAATTCATCTTGAATTTCACCAACAATTTCCTCAACAATGTCTTCTAAAGTAACCATACCAGCTGTACCGCCATATTCATCTACAACAATAGCTAATTGTAAACGTTTTCCTTGCATAAGTTTTAACAAATTACGCACTGGCATAGATTCTGGTACGACAGTAACTTCTCTTAATAATGACCTAATATCAATATTTTTGCGCGCATATAATGGATTTAATAAATCTTTTATATGCAAAAATCCTACTATATTATCTTTATCTTCAATACAAACAGGATATCTTGTCATCTGTTCAGTCAACGCTTTTTTTACATTTTCATCAAAAGAGTCTTCTAAATACAAACAAATCATATCTGTTCGAGGGATCATAATCTCTCTAACTGTAAGATTAGATAAATCAAATACATTATCTACAAAAGTCAATTCTGTTTTATCAATATATCCATGTTTATGACTTTCTTCCATCAACAAGCGAATTTCTTCTTCACTATGAGCTTCTTCACCTTCACTTGCCACTTCAAAACCAAGGCGAATTATTACCCAGTTAGCTACATGGTTTAAAATCCATACAGCCGGCCACATAATTTTGTGGAAAATAAGCATTGGTATTGAAATATTAAGCGTTACAGTTTCTGCTTTTTGAATAGCCATAGATTTTGGTGCTAATTCACCTAAAATGATATGCATTGCTGTAATGAGAGAGAAACCTACCACAAGTGCTATAGAATGAGCAAAATCTTCACCAAAGCCAAAGAACTGCACAACAGGTACTAATAAAGCTGCAACAGCTGGCTCACCAACCCAACCTAACCCAAGGGATGCAAGTGTTATCCCTAACTGTGTTACTGATAAAGATGCATCTAAATGGTCTGTGAGCTTTTTGGCATATTTAGCTCGTGTATTACCTTCTTGTAAAAGCGTTTCCAAACGAGAGGAACGAATTTTTACAAGGGCAAATTCCGCCGCTACGAAAAAACCATTCATAAACACTAAAAATACTACTAAAATTAATTTCAACAGAACTTCAATTAGCTCCAATAATTAATTACCTGTATCAACTATTTATACTAACATTGAAACAGGTAATTCACCTCCTATATTGTATAAATTTAAATCTAGTATAATTATATAAAATCATAAGTTATTTTTCAACTTTTTCTTTATCTGAATATTTTTACGTTGTATTTACTTTTAATTTACATTTTAGTATAGTTAATAAAAATTCTTTAAATAGATTTAAAAATTCATATACTAGTTCAACGTATTTTGAGCTTTCTATATCACAGGAATTCCATTATTATCATCATAAGTAGCTGTACAATGAGGATAATTTGAGCATGCCCAAAACCAACCATTTTTACCGCGAATTCTACGTAAATTGCCTTCTTTACAACGCGTACATAAATATTTTGATGTAGCTTTAGTATTTTTATTTTTCTCTATAGGCATTGCTGAAAATTTTTCTTTAGGAGCAAAATTCATCTTTTTCGTATTTTCTCTAGCGATTAAATCCCAAGCTGAAATCAATTGATTATCTTGCTGAAATATCTCATTTTGCCCAGATTTTATATAATTTTTATCACTATTATTATAACTCATTTGTCGATAATTATTGAAATTAAATTTTGTTTTTTCTATATCTGGCTTGCCATCTACATCATTACAAGTCATACGACAATTAGGAAAGTTAGAACAGCCCCAAAACTCACCATTTTTACCTTTGCGTTTTACTAAAATACCTTGATTACATCTAGGGCATTTATATTCATGCTCTTGTACCAAAACTGTCTTTGTTGCTTTAATACATAAATTCTGCGTAAATTCTGCCTGTTTAGCTAAAAATTCTTCAATTGTCCCTTGACCTTCAGATAAAGAATGAAGATAATCTTCCCAAACAGCTGTAGAGTCTGGATATGTCATTTCATCTGGCAGTGCATCAATTAAAATATATGCCGACTGTGTTGGCACTAAATATTTCTTTTTACCTTCAAGTTGTAAAAAATTTCTCTTTACTAAATCTTCGATAATAGTTGCTCTTGTCGCTTCTGTGCCAATACCATAAATATCTTTTAATTTTTTCTTAACTTCTACATCTTTTACATATTTATGAATATCTTTCATACCTGCAAGCAGTGTCGAACTTGTAAAGCGAGTTGGTGGTTTTGTAGATTTTTTATCATATTCGCCTTTTACATATTCTACTTCATCACCTTTTTTCATAAGTGGCAATGAATTTTGTTCTTCTTTTTCTTCATTATCTTCTTTTTTATCGTCTTCATTTAAAGATTTTTCTTTATTATTTTGCACATATAATTCTTTCCAGCCCATCTGTTTTACGACTCTACCACTTGTTACAAACAATTCTTGCATATATTCTATGCTGATTTTAGTCTGGTCATAAATATGAACTGGATAAAATTGTGCTATATATGCTTGAGCTATTAAAAAGTAAATATTTCTTTCTTCTGTAGTCAAACTCATTAAATTAACTTTTACTTTTGTTGGAATAATCGCATGATGAGCTGTAATTTTTTTATCATTCCATGCTCTACTTTTCGTTTTTAAATCACATTTTTTTGCCCAATTAGCCAATTGCTTTTCATTGATATTATATAAATTCTGCAAAATAATTTTAGCATCACTAAACTGGCTTTGTGGTAAATATTCACAATCGGAACGTGGATATGTCGTCAATTTTTTCTCATATAATTTTTGTGCAGTATCTAATACTAATTGCGGGTCATATCCATATTTTTTACCTGCCAAAACTTGCAAACTAGATAAAGAAAATGGCAGTCTTTGTGCTTCTTTTTTCTGTGCTTTTTGATAAGCTGTTATTTTTCCTGCTTCTGTTTTTTGAGCAAATTTACCGATTAAAGCTTTAGCTATATTTTCATCAATTAAACGATTTTCAAAATCTAGTCCCGCCTGTGTATCTTTAGGCTTCCATGTGGCACTAAATTCACCATTTTGATGAGCAAATATCGCTTTTATCGTGAAATAATCCACTGGTTTAAAATCTTTTAATTCGCGTTCTCTGCGGACAACTAAAGCAAGTGTCGGCGTTTTTACCCTACCTACAGCAAATACACCTTTTTTCCCTGCTCTTCTTGCTGCCAAAGTATATGCCCTAGACAAATTCATACCGATAAGCCAATCTGCTCTTGCTCTAGCTAAAGCAGATTTTTTTAAATTCAAAAAATCTCGATTATCTCGCAAATCTTTATTAGCTTTTTTTATACTTTCTTCATCTAAAGCATTTAATAAAATTCGCTTTACAGGTTTTTGACAATTTAAATAATCTAAAACTTCATCAATCAATAATTGCCCTTCTCTATCAGGGTCGCCTGCATGAACTATTTCATCAGCTTTATCAATAAGATTTTTAATAATACCAAATTGCTTTTTGCAAGACTCATCTATAATCATTTTCCACTGTTTTGGTATAATCGGTAAATCTTCAGCTTTCCAATTTTTATATTTAGCATTATATTCTTCTGGCTCAGCTTGACGCAAAATATGACCAAAAGCCCATGTTACAATTCCATCTTTAGTTATTAAATAGCCATCTTTTCTTTGCACAGGACCTGTCAAACATTTTGCAATCTCTGCTCCCATACTTGGTTTCTCAGCTATATATAAACGCATAATTTCATCTCCTAAATTACTTGAATTAATTAAAAATAAAATTATAAATCGCTACAAAAACAAATATAGTCCATGCTATGAGAAAAATTCCACAAATAGCTAAAAGCCAAGGCATTTTCGGCCCTAAATAATCTGCCTGTGCTTCTGATTTTGCTCTAACAGAAGCAGGTAACATCTGAAGCATTGCATATAAAATTCCCGGCACAACTACTGCATCATCTAATAATCCCAATCCCGGTATCATATCTGGTAAAAAATCAATAGGACTTATAAGATATAAAAACGCTACAATTGTCATTGTCTTTATCATCTTAGGTGTATTTCTATTAAATAAAGCTGTAAATAAAATTAAAATATCTCTTCTACTTGAACTGATAAACGATATAATTCGTGTAAACATTTAAAATTCTCCTTAATAAAAATAAACTTATAAATTAACTCAAAATATCATCTATAAAATAAAAACTCTATATTAAATATTAATTATTATACTTAATATAGAGCTTTATGTGAACTATAATTTATTTTTCTATTTTTTCTTCTACAGATACTTTTTCTTCAGGAAAAACTATATCTGCTTCAAACATACGTTGCCATGGAAATCTTATTTGCGCATCAGCTACATAGGATTGACCTTCAAATTTTTCTAAGCCATAATCAGCTATCATTTTCTGTAAAGCTTCTGTAGCTAATTTTTCCGCTGGTAAAGTTCTAGTTTTTGTATTGCCATAATCGCCTTCACCAGGCATGGAATTTAATCTATTCGCTACAGCTTGTCTGATATTTGCTTGATAGAGCCAATCATCTAAATAGCGGACTTCAAGCATTTTTAAAATGCCCACTCTATCTGTATAATTTGCTCCCATGCCCATAGCCAAAGCATAACCTGTACTATTTGTAGGTGTATTCCAACCTGAATAAGCGTTTAATTTATCTAATAAATTTTTACCATATAAACTAAACATTAAAGCATTATCAGAGCCATTACCAAATGTGATATCGCCAATACCTACTTTTTTATTAGCCTGTACCGCTTCATCGACCATATTGACAAAATCTATGATATTTTCGTTTGGTATATATACATTATTTAAATCATTAGCTGCACCTGTTGTACCGTCAAAATTAGTATTAACCATGAATACTAAATCTGCTCTTTTATCGCTATTGACTTTCATACCGCCAGCCATTTTGATATGAGTCGCTATAGAATTTTTAATTGGCTCATTAGAATATGCAGGTATCGTATTTTCTCCTGTACCTTTAGCATAATGAACACTTACAAATGGAATATCACCTTGTAAATTATTCACTGCTCTAGTTAATAAAACGTAACCAATTTCATCAATTCCAGCTACTGATTGATATTTCAACTCACCTAAATCACTGCCATAATTATCAAGCGCACGGCGTTCTTTATTTGTCTGTGAATATTTCGCATTATCATCACAACCTAATGCTAAATAAGTAATCACATCATTTCTAGCTAAATCAATTAAATTCTTACTTACTAAAAAATTACCTTGTCTACGAGAAAGCCAATCATCTAGAGCTGCTTTTGGTATTTTTTGTTCATATTGCTGTAACTGTTTTCTTTCTTTATGTGTTAATCCATCTTGTTCTAATTTATCAGTCAATGCAGTATAACGTGCAATATCTGTACCATATTGAGCATAATAATTTGCATCTTCACTACCTGACGCTTCACTTGTTTGAGGTGTTCTCATAATTGAACCAAATACATATAATTTCATATTTGGATTTGCTTGATGTATTTTCTCAAAATTATGCACTCTAGCTAAAACAACATCTTCACTTAAATTATGTTTTCTTGAAGCAACAAGACTACCATAAACCATAGAATCTGAAGATATTACTGCTGCATCAGCTTTTTTTGCATTTTCTATCACCCATTTAGATAACTCCTCTGGTTTTGCATAAGGATTTTCTCTATTACCTAAGAGTTCTTCTGGTGGTGTCAATACTTCATATCCTAAATCACGAATATTATCTGCTGTCTGCTTAAAAGAAATCGGTCTATTATCATGGGGTACAAAAATAATAGTTTTATTTAAACTAGCAAAAACAACATTCGGTACATAAACTACTATCATCATCAAAAAAAGACATAATAGTTGTTTTAAATATTTAAACTGCACTTTATCACCTCATTAATTATAAATATCTTAATCATAATAAATTATATCATAATTTCAATTATACTAGAAAAGCCTGCAAAATAATATGCAGGCTTTTTAATTTAATATTTTAAATGCTTTTTCAATACTGTTTCATTTAATTTATTACCAGAAACATCGAAATTAGCTTCAAAAATTCTATTCCATGGCATTGTTATCGAAACATTTACTGCTTCATTAAATAAATTTAAATTATCACTTACAAAAGAACGCATTAATTTTGTACCATATTCTTCAATATATGGTCTTTTTGTATCTCCTATAGTTAAATAATCACCACTACCTGGCAATAAATTTAAATAAGAGTTTACACTTTGACGAACATTTGCTTGATATACCCAATCATCTAGATATCTAGTCAATAATAATTCATTGCGTTTATCTTGGCTTATCTGATTGCCTACAATTCCCATGCCTAATGCAAAACCAGTGCTATTAGTCGCTGTATTCCAACCAGCATATCCATATAATTTATCTAATAAATCTCTATCTTGTAATTGTTTCATCAAAGCATTGTCTGCTCCATTAGCAAAAGCAATATCACCTACAGCCACATGATAACCTGCATTGACAAAGCTTTCTATATCTTCAACAAAATCCATTGTATTATATCTTGGTTGAAGCGTATTTACTGGAGTATTAGCATCATATGTCCAGCCACTGCGATTAGTATTTATAAACATTACTAAATCAGCTTTTTTCAAATCATATGTTCTAATACCACCGATAGCCGTTATTTGACTTGTAAGTGTATTATCTATAGACTCATCTGAATATGTTGGTACTGTTGCTCCGCCATAACCAGAAGCATATTTTATATATACATATGGCTTATAATTTTCTAATTCATTAACAGCTCTAGTCAAAACTAAAAGCCCAACTTCATCTAAACCAGTCAAAACTTGGAAACGATTATTTTTTAATCCTAAACTATTTGCATATTCTCTCAACTCATTACTTTCTCTATGAGTCTGGGATAATTTAGAATTATCATCTTTTCCTGTTGCCATATACACTACATCATTATTTTTAACTAAATTTATCAATTGTTTATTGACTTCCACATTTGTTCTGCGACGGGAAAGCCAATCTTTCAAAGCTGCCTCTGGCACACCCTCTCTTAGGGCTACCTGATAACTTTCATTTAATCCTGAAGTATCAGCATTATCAATTTTTGTATAATTAGCTATAGCTTGTCCATATTTTACATAGTATTCTGGCTCTTCTGTTCCTGAAGAAGCTCCATCTTTTGGCGTTCTCATAATAGAAGAAAATACATATATAGGCATCTTAGGGTGCGTATCATGCAACTTTTCTATATTTTTTACACGTCTTAACAATAAATCTTTTGGTATATGATGTTTTCTTGAAGCTACTAAGCTTCCATAAATCATAGCATCAGAAGATATTACTGCTACTTTATCTTTACCACCATTTTCCACTAACCAACGATTAATTTCTTCTGGTCTGCCAGCTTTATCTCTATCACCTAATAAATCTTTTGGTGGCATCTCTACAGTATAACCCATAGAACGGATTACTTGTGCTGTTTGATCGGAAGATATCGGTCTATCATCTTGAGGCACATACAAAATTACTTTTTTCTCATCTTTAGCAAATACTTTTTCTACATTAAAAATATTTACTAAACAAACAACTAAACAAATTCCTAAAACTAGTTTTTTCCAACTCCTAGAATACAAAGTTTACACCTCTCCACTGCCAAATAGCGTATTATCTTCTCTGCTTTTTATTTTCTTTCATATTCTTTTTTTGCTCTTTAGTTAAAGTTATTCCTGCAGCTTTTAAATCTTCAGGTTTCACCTGATCAATAATTTTTGTTAAAAGCTCTTTTCTATGTTCTTTTTCATAATCTAATATAGCTTGATAAAAATTATAATCTACATCTTTTACACTCATTGTATTCATATTTTGAGTTGGTCTTTCATAATTAACATACAAAGAGTTATATCCTTGATCTAAATATACACATTCTGTATATTCTACTGTTTTATCTTTTATATTTATTCGCAAATATTCTGCTACACCAGATAATTCATCAAATCTATATGTGCTTAAATTTCTCCATTGTCTTTTCATTATCACATCTTGAATTTGCATATTATCAAAAAGTCTTACTGTTGGTACAATTAAAATATTCGTGTCGGCATAGCCATCTGCTCCAATTTCATAGGTCATAGCATCTTTATTAAAATAATAACTTGAACGAGGTGTTGCCTGTACCCACTGAAAAACTTCTTCAGATAACGGTTCTGTCGCCGCAAAAGAATTATTTATTGGAAAACTAATAACAGTCATTAAGCTTAATACTAAAATAAAAAGATATCTTTTCACTATATTTCTCCTTTCTTCAATATACAAATAACTATCTAACTATATAATGATATCATATTTAATATTCAATTTAAAGATAATAACTATTATTATTAAATTTATACTAAAAATTTTTTCACAATTATGGTATTATATGATAGTATACAAAATAAATCTCAGAAAGGTTTTGTCATGTCTATAAAAGAATATTTTAAATTTGAAGAACGAAAAACTTCTTATTTTACTGAAACCCTTGCTGGTTTTACTACCTTTTTAACTATGGCATATATCATCATCTTAAATCCTAGTGTTCTAAGCCAGACAGGTATGGATTTTAATGGTGTATTTTTTGCCACAATAATTGCAACTATTGTCGGTTGCTTATTCATGGGGATTTTTGCTAACTACCCTATAGCGATTGCTCCTGGACTTGCAATGAATGCTTACTTTAGTTTTGTTGTAGTAATTTCTATGGGAATTCCTTGGCAAGAAGCTTTAGGTGCTGTATTTATTTCCGCTTTAATCTTTTTAATCCTTTCATTGACATCATTTCGTCAAGCTGTCATCAATGCTATACCAGCTTCAATGAAAGAAGGTATCAGTGCTGGTATCGGTTTATTTATCAGTTTTGTCGGTCTTCAAAGTGCTCATATTATTGTAGCTTCTCCAGCTACCCTAGTTACTCTTGGTAATTTTACTGACCCTGTAACTTATATGTCACTTATCGGTTTATTTATAAGCATTATTTTAGTGGTAAATAATGTACGTGGTGCTTTGTTTTTAGGCATGATTATTACCTCTATATTATCTTTCCTTTTTGGTTATATCAGCTTACCTGATACTATTTTCAGTACACCTGAACTCGGTAATACATTTATGCAAATGGATATCATGGGAGCTATTTCTCATAATCTTTATACTATAATTTTTACATTTTTCATTGTTACTTTATTTGATACTACTGGTACTATGCTTGGTATTGCCAAACAAGCAGGATTGATGAAAAATGATACTTTTCCTAATGTAAAAAGTGCTCTTTTGGCAGATTCTATCGCTAGCCTTGTTGGTTCTATTTTTGGTACAAGTCCAACATCTGCTTATGTTGAATCTGGTTCTGGTGTAGCTAGTGGTGGTCGTACTGGTTTTGTAAACGTCATCATTGCTTTATTATTCCTCTTAATGCTTTTTACAGCTCCAATCGCTAAAGTTTTATCTACTGTTCCAGCAGTTACTGCACCAGCATTAATTATTGTTGGTTTTTATATGATGAGCAGTTTATCTCGTATAAATTGGGACGATATGCAAGAAGCTTTTCCTGCTTTCTTGATTTTTCTAATGATGCCATTATCTTACAGTATCACTGATGCTGTTGGTATCGGTATTATCTCTTATTGCTTAATAAAAATATTCTCTGGAAAAATTAAACAAGTTCACCCTCTACTTTATGTATTTATGCTTTTGTTTATTATCCAATTTGTAGTCTTAAGCAATTAAAAATTTGATACTTAAGGAGGTCCTTTATCTTCTATGTTTTTTCGCAAATATAAAATTCTTGGTAGTTCTTTAATTGTCGCAGCTTGTATCAGTATTGGTTTTCCTAGTCAAGCTAGTATGACTCCTATGCAAAATAATTATACTTTAAAGGGCTTAAGTCAACATCAACAACGCGAAACAAGTGCTGTTATTGCTTTAAAAACTGATAATGATGATAATACTTTTGATAAAAAAGAAACATCTAATCACTCTGTATCAGAAAAAATCGCTGCTATTTTAAAAGGTGACTCTGATAAAAAAGAACAAGATAAAGTAGTAAATTATGGCAGTTCTTCTATCATGGGTTCAGCTATTGCGACTCGTGAACAATGCGTAAATTACTTGCTCAAAAATAACCCCAATCCTAAAATTACAGTTTCTGCTGAAGAATTAGTTAATTATTATTATGAAGAAGCTGGTAAAGAAGGAATTCGTCCTGATGCAGCTTTTGCTCAAGCTTTAAAAGAAACAGGATTTTTTAAATATGGTGGTACAGTAACACCTGACCAAAATAATTATTGCGGTCTAGGTACAACAAGTGCTACTGTAAAAGGTGCTTATTTTGAAACAGCTCGTATTGGTGTTAGAGCTCATATCCAACATTTATTGGCTTATGCTTCCGTTAGACCTCCTCGCGAAGATGTAGTAGACCCACGTTATTCCTTAGTTCGTGCCGTTTATTCTACATCAACAATTGATACATGGCCTGGTTTAAATGGTCGTTGGGCAGTTCCTGGAAATAATTACGGACAAGAAATTCTACAAATTTTAGATAATATTACAGAAGAATAAATAAAAAGAGTTGAAATATATACTTGAAGATTTTCAAATTAATATTTCAACTCTTTTTTATTAAAAATTTTAAGCTCATCAAAAATCCATATTCTAAGCGATAAATAAACTGTTATACTATTTTTCACTTATTTGCTATAATAAACATAATTATTTTATTTAAATACATTATATTAAAAATTTATGATAGAAGGTGTTAATTTGATAAAATTTCCTAAACAAACAAAATACAGTTCCTCTCATCGTTTACGGGAAATGGTGCTTGTTTTACGTAAGCATAATGTACTTACAAGCGATATGACACCTGAAAAATTGCGTTTAATCCTAGAAGATTTAGGTCCTACATTTGTAAAATTAGGTCAAATACTCTCTTTAAAACCAGGATTTTTACCTGCCGATTATGCCATTGAACTAACTAAATTGCAAACACAAGCTAAACCTTTAGATTTTAGCATCATCAAAGACTGCCTTGAAAAAGAATATAATAAAAAAATAGAAGATGTTTTTCTCGATATAGATGACCATGCACTTGGCTCTGCTTCTATAGCTCAAGTACATAAAGCTACATTAAAAACTGGTGAAAAAATCGTCATCAAAGTACAACGTCCTGGAATTTATGAAGTAATGGCTAAAGATATAGTTTTATTAAAACGAGCTGTATCTATCTTACAAGTCTTTAAAACTTCATCTAGCATTTTAGATTTTAACGCCATTCTTGATGAAATGTGGAATATCACTAAGCAAGAAATGGATTTCATGATGGAAGCTGAACATATTGATGAATTTAAACGACTTAATAGTGAAGATATTTTCGTTGATTGTCCTACTGTAAAACATGAACTGACTACAGCTCGCGTACTTGTAATGGAATATATTGACGGTCATCGCATTGATGAAATCAGCAAATTAAAAGCCCAAGGTTATAATGTTGAAGAATTAGGTATTCATCTTGGCAAAAATTATGTAAAACAAATCATTGAAGATGGCTATTTTCATGCAGATCCTCACCCAGGTAATATTTGGATAAAAAACGGTAAAATTATTTGGCTTGATTTAGGTATGATGGGACGCTTATCTTCTAAAGAACGTGATGCTTTAAAAAAAGCTGTTTACGCCCTTGTTCAACATGATACTTATGAAATGAAAAACGCTATTTTAACTTTAGGTACTGTTCAAGGAAAATTAAATCATATCCAACTTTATGAAGACATTGATAATCTAATGAACCGTTATAGTAATGCCAATTTCCAAACATTAAAATTAAGCGAATTAGCGCATGATATCATAACTGTTGCTCGTCGTCATAAACTTTCTATTAATCCTGGTCTAAGTATGTTTGCTCGTGGTGTCGTTACGATTGAATCTGTTCTCAAAATTTGTTGTCCTAATGTTAATTTTATTGATATTTTTGCTTCTTACATGCGAGCTGATTTTAAACGAAATTTCAGTTGGAAAGAAGAATTTACTAAATTCAAACGAGATAGTTATTTAATGCTTCAAAAATCTATGCATATACCAGAACAATTATCTGATATCCTAAAAATGACAATGAGCGGACAAACTAAAGTTAATTTAGACTTAACAGGCTCAGAAGAACCACTTCGTCGTTTAGATAAAATGATTAATAAATTAATCATCGGTATCATTTGCTCTGCATTACTTTTAGGCTCTAGCATCATCTGCACTACTAATATGACACCTCAAATAATGGAAATCCCTATTTTAGGTGTATTAGGATATCTAGTAGCCGTCTTCTTATCAATTCGTTTAATGATTAACATTTTTAAAGAAAAATAGTTTTTTATGTTCATTTCTTTGGTGACAAAGAAACGAACCAAAGAAATCACCGCAGATAAA
>OGNZ01001043.1_pt1 | contig 13736 bp, 10 predicted proteins | sample 1573601 | NCBI WGS metagenome assembly OGNZ01 (sample SAMEA2582009, study PRJEB24529) | metagenome | biome: Human gut stool | place: China | collected 2011
TGCACAAGGACGGAGGCCTGAAACTTCCGTGGTACCACCTTGGTTCACAGCATCCTCGCGGACACTGCCTCAAAACTGCGGCAGAATTTTTTCTGCTTACAGCCGGACGCTTTAACGGGCGCACCCGTCGCGGACTAGTGCTCTTGCTCTTCATCCGCGCAGCTCCGAGACCATTTTCAGCTTCCTGTTTCCTGCCCTTTTCCACCTGCCGGGCTCTCTGGTAAGGCTCATGCGAAAGCTTACTCTTCTCTTCACAGCCATTTTAGTGATATTGCGTTTATTGTACTCGCCTCGACGGGATTTGTCAACCCCCTAAAACAAACTTTTTCAGTAGGGAATTGAAGATTCTTCGCCCATGAGACAAAATATGCCCCCGCGCTGTGTGCGCGGGGGCATATTCAGAAGCGATCGATCAGCCCTGCTCCTGCTGTGCCTTCTTGGCTTCGAGAGCCAGAATGGCGTCGCGGCGGCTCAGGTTGATGCGGCCCTGCTGGTCGATGTCCGTCACCTTGACGACGATGGCATCACCCACAGCAACAACATCTTCCACGCGCTCGACACGCTTGGTGTCCAGCTTGGAGATGTGGACGAGGCCCTCCTTGCCCGGAGCGATCTCGACGAAAGCACCGAAGTTCATCAGACGGGTGACCTTGCCCTTGTAGATAGCACCGATCTCGGGGTCTTCCACGATGGTCCTGATGGTGAAGATGGCGCGCTTTGCGTCCTCCTGATCCACAGCGGAGACGAAGACGTGGCCGTCCTCCTGCACGTCGATCTTGCAGTTGCAGGTGGCGCAGATGTCCTGAATGACCTTGCCGCCCTTACCGATCACGTCCTTGATTTTGTCGGTGGGGATCATCATGCTGAACATCTTGGGAGCGTAGCGGCTCAGCTCGTGGCGCGGCTCTGCGATGACGGGCTTGATGATCTCGTCCAGGATATACAGGCGGCCCTTGCGGCACTTCTCGAAGGCCTCGGCAATGATGTCGTAGGTCAGGCCGTCGATCTTGATGTCCATCTGGATGGCGGTGATGCCCTTGCGGGTGCCGCCGACCTTAAAGTCCATATCGCCGTGGAAGTCCTCCACGCCCTGAATGTCCAGCATGGTCATCCAGCGCTCGCCCTCGGTGATCAGGCCGCAGGAGATACCGGCAACCGGAGCCTTGATGGGCACGCCTGCGTCCATCAGTGCCAGCGTAGAGCCGCAGATGGAAGCCTGAGAGGTGGAGCCGTTAGAGCTGAGCACCTCGGACACGCAGCGGATGGTATAGGGGAACTCCTCCAGAGAGGGCAGCACCGGCACCAGAGCACGCTCGGCCAGTGCGCCGTGGCCGATCTCGCGGCGGCCGGGGCTGCGCGGTGCGCGTGCCTCGCCCACGGAGTACGGCGGGAAGTTATAGTGGTGGATATAGCGCTTGGTCTGCTCGTCGGTCAGGTCATCCATCAACTGGTTGTCCTTGGTGCCGCCCAGCGTGCAGGTGGTAAGCACCTGTGTCTGGCCACGGGTGAACATACCGGAGCCGTGCACGCGGGGCAGGATGCCCACCTCAGCGGCCAGCGGGCGGATCTCGTTGATGCCGCGGCCGTCCACGCGCTTGCCCTCATCCAGCAGCCAGCGGCGCACCACGAACTTCTGCATCTTGTAGCTGACGAGGTCGAGGTCGGCCTCGGTCAGGTCGGGGTACTCCTCGGCGATCTTGTCCATGATGGGCAGCAGGGCTGCGTCACGCACGTTCTTGTCGTCGGTGTCCATAGCGGCCTTGAAGTCGTCCAGATACTTGTTCTGGATGGCGTGGAACACGTCCATATCCAGACCCACCACCTGGAAGTCGATCTTCGGCTTGCCGCGCTCGGCCACGATCTTGTTGATGAACTCGATGATCTTCTTGATCTCAACGTGTGCGGTCTTGATGGCGGTCAGCATGGTGTCCTCGTCCACCTCGTTGGCACCGGCCTCGATCATCACGATCTTGTCCATGGTGGCGGCAACGGTCAGGGCAAGGTCGCTCACCTTGCGCTGCTCCTGCGTGGGGTTCAGCACGATCTCGCCGTCAACCAAGCCCACCTGCACGCCGCCGATGGGGCCGTTCCACGGGATATCGGACACGGCGGTCACCAGAGAAGCGCCGATCATACCGGCGATCTCGGGGCTGCAATCCGGGTCAAGGCTCATGACGGTCATGGTGATGCACACGTCGTTGCGCATCTCCTTGGGGAACAGCGGGCGCATGGGGCGGTCCACCACGCGGCTGGTCAGGATAGCGCGCTCGCCGGGGCGGCCCTCACGGCGCATAAAGCTGCCGGGAATGCGGCCTGCGGCGTAGAGCTTTTCCTCGTACTCCACGTTCAGCGGGAAGAAATCCACGCCCTCGCGGGGCTTGGGGCTCATGACCACGTTGCACATCACGCAGGTCTCGCCGTAGCGGATGAGGGCGCTTGCGTTGGACAAGCCGCACATCTTGCCCATCTCCACCTTGAAGGGGCGGCCTGCCAGCGTAGTCTCGTAAACTTTGAAGTTGTCAAAGTTTTCTTTGCGGGAACCAAATTCGATTGCCATTTGGTTTGCCTCCTTATGTCCGTTTGATATTCCAAAAGGCTGCCCGCCGCGCATCATAGCAATAAATCCAGCGTCCGTGCCGCTTCACACAGGCGTTCGATTTACTGCTGCAACACGCAGCAGCGGCCTATTTGTTCCAGTGCCTGGGATACAAGGGAAAATCCAACATAAAAGAGCAAAGGGCAGGCACCCTTTGCGGTACCTGCCCTCTGTTTTCTATTACTTACGCAGACCCAGAGTTGCGATCAGAGCACGGTAACGCTCGATGTCCTTCTTCTGGAGATAAGCCAGCAGATTGCGGCGACGGCCAACCATCTTCAGCAGACCGCGGCGGCTGTGGTGATCGTTAGGGTTCTTCTTCAGGTGCTCGTTCAGCTCGTTGATGTGAGCGGTCAGCAGAGCGACCTGAACCTCGGGGGAGCCAGTGTCCTTCTCGGTCAGAGCGACTTTGGCCATAACTTCCTGCTTATTCATAATACAGTACCTCTTTCAAGTAATTTATCTGCCTATGGCACAGCGGCGGGAAACGGTTCTCCCAAAAGCGGGCATACTCCCAGCCCCGTGCCACGGTAACAGATACAGTATACCAGATTGCACAGCAGATTGCAAGAAGATTTTTGTCCGCAAGCCTTAATTTTTTACAATGCCGCCCCAGTACAGCTGCACCTCCGGCAGCTTCTTTTTGCGCAGCAGAAACACGGTGGGGATCAGGTACACCGCCACCGACAGCAGCCGCGAAGCATCGTAGCCGCTTACGCTCTCGGCCACGCTGGTGGTGCCGTACAACCCGCCGATGAGCATGGCGGCAATGTCCATGGCGCTGTGCAGGAACACCGTCACCCACAAATTGCCGGTGCGGAAGTAGATGGCGGCCAGCATCACGCCCAGCGAAGCCGCAAACACGCACTGCATCAGCACGCCAAAAGGCGCCGAACCGAGCAGGTTGCTCAGGTGCGCCGCGCCGAACAGCACGCCGGACACAAGACAGGCTTTCCACACCCCGGCACGGCTGGTGCCGAAGTGTTCCAACAGGGTCTGGGCGATGACGCCCCGGAAGATGAACTCTTCCGCCACACCCACCATGGCCATGTTGGCCAGAAAGGTGCAGATGCGCACAGCGGGCTGCAGCGTGCCATTCTCCGGCCGGCCCAGCAGCAGCGAACCAAAGGTGTTGTAGCCGATGAATACCAGCGGGTACATACCCACCAGCAGGCCATTGAAAAAGCCGCTGCCGCGGCGGCGCAGCAGCCCGGCACGGTCTGTCCGTACCAGAAACAGCACCGCCACCAATGCGCCCACCAGCTCCTGCAGGGTGCTGTAGAGGTATGTATCCAGTGCAGAAAAATCTGCCCGGAACAGCACCAGCACAATGGTAAAGATCAGGTCGGTGACAAACAGGCTTGCCAGAAAGACCACTTCGGCCAGAACACAGAATACGAGCGGGTGCGCAGTGCGCAGTCGTTTGAGCATGAGGTACCCTCCTGAAATGTTGATAGCTCTATTCTACCACGATTCTCCCCAAAGCGATAGGGCGAAAATAAAGTGTGCTGCCGGGAGATCGGGGATCTGTGAACGGCTTGCAGCATCTTTTTACAGAAAGTTCATGTAAAAACGGGCTAAAATAGCCTTGCAGATTTGACGTGTCTGCCGCTTTGGTGTATCATATACTTGTATTGTTATGCGCGATTCCGGGCGCATCACAGCCCGATTTTTAAGATTTATGAGGTGTGACCTATGTCCCTTGTTGAAAAACTTTTTGGCAGCTTCTCTGACCGGGAGCTGAAAAAGGTGAACCCCATCACCAAACAGGTGCTGGCACTGGAGCCCAAGTATCAGGCCATGTCCGATGCCGACTTACAGGCGCAGACTGCCATGTTCAAGCAGCAGCTGGCCGAGGGCAAAACGCTGGACGACATCCTGCCGGATGCCTTTGCCGTCTGCCGCGAGGCTGCATGGCGCGTGCTGGGCATGAAGCACTTCCCGGTACAGGTGGCCGGCGGCATTGCCCTGCACCGCGGCGATATTGCCGAGATGCAGACCGGTGAGGGCAAGACCCTTGTGGCTACCCTGCCCGCCTACCTGAACGCCCTGACCGGCGAAGGGGTGCACATTGTTACCGTCAACGACTATCTGGCCAAGCGCGACAGCGAGTGGATGGGCAAGCTCTACCGCTGGCTGGGGCTGACCGTTGGCCTGATCGTACAGGGCATGGACGGCGATGCCCGCCGGGCCGCCTACAATGCCGATATCACCTACGGCACCAACAATGAGTTCGGCTTTGACTACCTGCGCGACAACATGGTGACCTACAAGGCCAACATGGTGCAGCGCGGCCACGCCTACGCCATCGTGGACGAGGTGGACTCCATTCTGATCGATGAGGCCCGCACGCCTTTGATCATCTCCGGCCGCGGCGAGGACTCCTCCAGCCTGTATACGCAGGTGGACCGCTTTGTGCGCACCCTGCGCAAGAGCGTGGTGGTGGAACTGGAAGATAAGGTCTCCACCGACGAGCAGGCCGATGGCGATTACGTTGTGGACGAAAAGCACAAGACCTGTACCCTGACCGCCGCCGGTATCAAAAAGGCCGAGGCCTATTTTAAGGTAGAAAACCTTGCCGCCGCCGAGAACATGACCCTTGCCCACCACATCGATCAGGCCATCAAGGCCTACGGCGTGATGCAGCGGGATATCGACTATGTGGTCAAGGATGGTCAGGTCATCATCGTGGACGAGTTCACCGGCCGTCTGATGATCGGCCGCCGCTACAACGAGGGCCTGCATCAGGCCATCGAGGCCAAGGAGGGCGTGAAGATCGCCGCCGAGAGCAAGACGCTGGCCACCATCACCTTCCAGAACTACTTCCGTATGTACAAAAAGCTGTCCGGTATGACCGGTACCGCCCGCACCGAAGCCACCGAGTTCACCGAGATCTACGGCCTGAACATCGTCAGCGTGCCCACCAACCGCCCGGTGCAGCGCAAGGACTACCCGGACGCCATCTACAAGACCGTGGAGGGCAAGTACCGCGCCGTCATCGAGCAGGTAATGGAGTGCCACAAGAACGGTCAGCCTGTGCTGGTGGGTACTGTCAGCGTGGAAAAGAGCGAGATCCTCGCCAAAATGTTACAGCGCCATACCCGGGATTTCAACGTGCTGAACGCCAAGAACCACGAGCGCGAAGCCGAGATCGTAGCGCAGGCCGGTAAAAAGGGTGCCATCACCATCGCCACCAACATGGCAGGCCGTGGTACCGATATCATGCTGGGCGGCAACGCCGAGTTCATGGCAAAGGCTCAGATGCGCAAGGAGCACTTCTGCGAGAACCTGCTCAACCCCGACGCCCCGCAGGATGCCGACCCGGCAGCCGTGGAGCTGCTGCTGACCGAAGCTAACGGCCACGGCGAGACCACCGATGCCAACATTCTGGCCGCACGTCAGCGCTTTGAGCAGCTGTACGCCCAGTATAAGCCTGCCATTGACGCCGAGGCCGACGAGGTGCGCGCCGCAGGCGGCCTGTTCATCATTGGCACCGAGCGGCACGAGAGCCGCCGTATCGACAACCAGCTGCGCGGCCGTGCCGGCCGTCAGGGTGACCCGGGCGCTTCCCGCTTCTACCTGAGCCTTGAGGACGACCTGATGCGTCTGTTTGGCGGCGACCGGGTATCCAGCCTGATGAACACCCTGAAGATCGACGAGGACACCCCCATCGAGAACCGCATGATCACCAACACGCTGGAAAGCGCCCAGAAAAAGCTGGAGGGCCGCAACTTTGAGATCCGTAAGAACGTGCTGAAGTACGATGACGTGATGAACCAGCAGCGCGAGATCATCTACGGGCAGCGCCGCAAGGTGCTGGACGGCGAGGACATCAGCACCGAGATGCACAAGATGCTGCGGGAGAACATCGATTCCAGCTGCGCCCAGTTCCTTTCCGGCGATGTGAAGGACGAGTGGGATTTTGGCGCCCTGCGCCGCCACTATCAGGGCTGGCTGACCACCGATGCCGACTTCCACTATACCGTAGCCGACTTTGATAACCTTTCCCAGCAGGGCATTGCAGATATGCTGTACGACCGCGGGATGCAGATTCTGCAGGCCAAGGAGGTGCGCTACGGTGCACCCGTCATGCGCGAACTGGAGCGCATCTGCCTGCTCAAGTGCGTAGACCGCCAGTGGATGGACCACATCGACAACATGGACCAGCTGCGGCAGGGCATCGCGCTGCGCGGCTACGGCCAGAAGGACCCGGTGGTGGAATACCGCATCGAGGGCTTTGATATGTTCGACCAGATGGTGGATTCCATCCGGGAGTCCAGCGTCAAGATGCTGCTTACCATCGAGCTGCGCGCCGCCGGTTCCGCCCCCAAGCGGGAGCAGGTGGCAAAGCCCACCGGCGAGGGGTTTGTGCCCGGCAACGGTGCACCCGGCGTCAAGGGCAGCCCCAAGGGCCAGCCGGTGCGTGTGGTCAAAATTGGCCGCAACGACCCCTGCCCCTGCGGCAGCGGCCTGAAGTGGAAAAAGTGCACCTGCGCCAAGTACCACCCGGAAGGCACATCGACGAACGAAAACTAAGTAAAAAACCTCTCAGGCTCTGCCATAAGGCAGGGTCTGGGAGGTTTTTGATAAAATAGAGGGAGTTGATTTTGGAATGATCACACCAGAAAAACTGCTCGAATCCGCAAAGGAGCTGGAAACCCAGCTGCGCACATGGCGGCGCACCCTGCACCGTCACCCGGAAGTCGGGTTCGACCTGCCCCAGACCAAGGCACTGGTCCAGAAAGCCCTGACCGAAATGGGCTACGCCCCGCAGGACTGCGGCAAGTGCGGCGTCATTGCGCTTGCAGGCGGCAAGCGCCCCGGCAAGGTGATCCTGCTGCGGGGCGATATGGACGCGCTGCCCTTGCAGGAGGAATCAGGCGAGGATTTTTCCTCTGAGCTGCCCGGTAAGATGCACGGCTGCGGCCACGATATGCACACTGCCATGGTTCTTGGTGCAGCCAAGCTGCTCAAGGAACACGAGGACGAGATCGAGGGCACGGTAAAGCTGGAGTTCCAGCCCGCAGAGGAGATCTTTCAGGGCTCGCTGGATATGATAAACAGCGGCCTGCTGGAGAACCCCAAGGTAGACGCAGCCGTCATGTTCCATGTGCTGGCCGGCATGCCCCTGCCCGCCGGTATGGTGCTGGTGCCGGGCGGCGGCATCACCATGGCCAGCTGCGAGCAGTATCACATCGTTGTGCACGGCAAAGGCGGCCACGGCTCCATGCCCAACGCCTGCATCGACCCCATCACCGCAGCGGCGCACATCCACATTGCCCTGCAGGAGATCAACAGCCGCGAGCTGGACCCCGCAGGCTTTGGCGTGTTCACCACCGGCCGGTTCGAGGCAGGCAAGGCTTCCAACGTCATCCCGGATACTGCCGATATGTGGGGCACCATCCGCACCGTGGACCCGGAGCAGAAGGTCAGTGCCCTTATCCATCAGCGCATGACCGAAATTGCGCAGGGCGTGGCCACCGCCTACCGCTGCACCGCCGAGGTGGAGTTCAGCGATTACTGCCCCTGCATGGTGGTGGACACCCCGCTGGCGGGTAACGCCCTGACCTATATGACCGAGTTGCTGGGCAAGGGCGCTATGGATATGACCCCGCTCACCGGCGGCAAGCCCGGCGGCGGCAGCGAGGACTTCGCCTTTGTCAGCCACGAGGTGCCCACCGTGAGCATGTTCCTGACGGCGGGCAACGCCAACGAGGGCTACACCTACGGCCAGCACCACCCCAAGGTGCGCTTTGATGACAGCATCCTGTACCGCGGCACGGCAGCCTACACCTATATGGCGCTGCGCTGGCTGGCAGAGCACCAGTAAAATTGCCCCACAGAACGCCGGGCAGGAGGAAAAGCATGAAACAGGAGCTGATGGATGCCATTCAGGAAACGCCGGTCATTGCGGCCGTCAAGGATGATGCCGGGCTTTGCAATGCGCTGACCAACGAGAACATCCGGGTGGTATTCGTATTATACGGAGATATCTGCAATATTGCCTCCATTGTGCGCCGTATCCACGAAGCCGGGCGCTTTGCCGTGGTGCATGTAGACCTTATCGCAGGGCTTGCTGGTAAGGAGGTGGCGGTGGACTTTATCCGCAGCACCACCGAGGCCGACGGCATCATCTCCACCCGGCAGTCCTTCATCCGCCGTGCCAAGGAGCTTGGGCTGGCCGCCATTCTGCGGGTATTCCTGCTGGATTCCATTGCACTGGAAAGCTTGGATAAGATTCCTCCAAATCTGCCGGACTGTCTGGACCTGCTGCCCGGCACCATGCCCAAGATCCTGCGCCGGGTGTGCGCTACCGCCAAAGTGCCGGTGCTCGCCGGCGGCCTTATTGCTGATAAAGAGGACGTGATGGCCGCGCTGGAAGCCGGAATCACTGCCATTTCCACCACCAATCAGGCGGTATGGGATATGTGACCCGCATTCTGCGCAAAAGCAACCGGTGTTTTTTGTAAGGGTTTCACAAAAAGTGCAAAACACCTTGCTTTTTGTGCAGGGACAGGGTATCATAAGAGTAAACAAGTGCTGTTTGTTTCAGGAGATATGAGCGAAACGGACAAGGGCAGTTGCCTTTGTTTCGGTTCGCTCTTTTTTTGTACCATCAACAGCTGCCCAGCTCCCGACGGGCCAAGGCAGAATGGACAGGAGGAAAAGAACAATGTATGATGTAGCAATCATCGGCTGTGGCGTCATCGGTGCCGCTACCGCCTATGCACTGTCGCGCTACGACAACAAGGTGGTCATTCTTGAGGCAGAGAACGATGTGGCAGACTGCACCACCAAGGCCAACAGCGCCATTCTCCACGCAGGCTACGACCCCGCCCCCGGCACCCGCATGGCACGGCTGAACGTGCGCGGCGTGGCGCTGGCAAAGGAGATCTGCGCAAAGCTGGATGTCTCCTATAAGCAGTGCGGCTCGCTGGTGCTGGCACTGGACGAGAAGGAACTGCCCCATTTGCAGCATCTGTTCGAGAACGGCACCGCAAACGGCGTGCCCGACATGAAGATTCTTTCCCGGGAAGAGACCCTTGCCATGGAGCCCAACCTCTCCGAGAAGGTCTGCGGTGCACTGTGGGCACCCAGCGCCGCCATCGTGAACCCGTGGGAGTATGCACTGGCCATGACCGAGGTGGCAGTACGCAACGGCGTGGAGCTGCGCCGCAGCTGCAAAGTGACCGATGCCGAAGCCATCGAGGGCGGCTACCGTCTGACCGTGCCCGGCGGCACGGTGGAGACCCGCTACGTCATCAACGCTGCCGGTATCTGGGCAGACAAAGTACACTCCATGGTGGAGCCCGCCAACTTCCACATCATCCCCACCCGGGGCGAGTACTATCTGCTGGACAAGAGCGAGGGCACCCGCGTGAGTCACGTTATCTTCCAGTGTCCCAACGAGCTGGGCAAGGGCGTTCTGGTGGCACCCACCGTGCACGGCAACCTGCTCGTCGGCCCCAACGCAGAGCCTGTGGAGGGCAACGACACCTCCTGCACCAGCAGCGGTCTGGAATTTGTCAAGGCCACTGCCCAGCGCAGTGTGCCCAGTATCAACTTCGGCGAGTCCATCCGCAGCTTTGCGGGTGTACGCGCCAATCTGGACGTGGACGACTTTATCATTGGCGAGGAGCCGGAGGCACCCGGCTGGATCGATCTGGCCGGCATGAAGAGCCCCGGCCTGTCCGCTGCCCCGGCGGTTGCGGAGGAAGCTGTTGCCATCCTGCAGCAGCGCGGTGTTCTGGGCGCAGAAAAGGCCGATTACAAGGACGGCCGCCGCCACATCCGCTTCAAGGAGCTTTCCGCAGAGGAAAAGGCAGCGCTTGTCAAGGAGCAGCCCGCTTACGGCCGCGTGATCTGCCGTTGCGAGACCATCACCGAGGGCGAGATCCTGGCAGCCCTCCACAGCGAGGTGCCCGCCACCACCATCGACGGCGTCAAGCGCCGCGCCGGTGCAGGCATGGGGCGCTGTCAGGGCGGCTTCTGCGGCCCCCGCGTGCTGGAGCTGATCAGCCGCGAGCTGGGCATAGACCCCTTGGACATCCTGCAGGACAAGAACGGCTCGAACGTTCTGCTCAGCGAAACGAAGGTAGGAGGAAAGAGCAATGGTTGATCTGGTCATTATTGGCGGCGGCCCTGCGGGCCTTGCTGCTGCCTGCAAGGCATGGGAAAGCGGTCTGCGCGACATCCTTATTCTGGAGCGCGACAAGGAACTGGGCGGCATTCTGAACCAGTGCATCCACAACGGCTTTGGTCTGCACCGCTTTGGCGAGCAGCTCACCGGCCCGGAGTATGCCGGACGCTTTATTGAGATGCTCAAGGACACCGGCGTAAAAGTGCAGCTGGACACCATGGTGCTGGAAGTGACCCCGGACAAAAAGGTGCACTGCGTCTCCAAGGAACACGGCTACCAGATCATCGAGGCCAAGAGCATCGTGCTGGGCATGGGCTGCCGCGAGCGCACCCGCGGTGCCATTGGTACCCCGGGCACCCGCCCTGCCGGTGTGTACACCGCCGGTGCCGCACAGCGCTATGTGAACATGGAAGGCTATCTGGTGGGCAAGCGGGTGCTGATCCTCGGCAGCGGCGACATCGGCCTGATCATGGCACGCCGCATGACCCTTGAGGGTGCAAAGGTGCTGGCCTGCGTAGAAGTGATGCCCTACTCCGGCGGCCTGACCCGCAATATCGTGCAGTGCCTGAACGACTTCGACATTCCCCTGTACCTCTCCCACACCATCGTGGATATTCAGGGCAAGGACCGCGTGGAAAAGGCCATCGTGGCTGAGATCGGCCCCGACCGCAAGCCCATCCCCGGCACCGAGATGGAGTTTGATGTGGACACCATTCTGCTGAGCGGGGGCCTGATCCCCGAAAACGAGTTGACCAAGCAGGCCGGCATCGAGATGGACCCCCGCACCAAGGGCGCCATCGTGTACGAAAACATGGAGACCAGCATCCCCGGCGTGTTTGCCTGCGGCAACGTGGTGCAGGTGCATGATCTGGTGGACTTTGTTTCCGGCGAGAGCGAGCTGGCCGGCGCAGCCGCTGCCAACTATATCCAGAACGGCCCTGTGGCCACGGGGCGTGTGTTGACCGTGAAGCCCGGCGCAGACCTCGGCTACACCCTGCCGCAGCGCATCCGTCTGGAAGGCGTGGAAAAGAGCACCAACGTGTCCTTCCGCGTCCGCCGCATCTGCGGCAAGAGCACCATCCTTGTCAAGAGCGGTGATACGGTGATCGCACACTTCAAGCGTGACCGCCTTGCCCCCGGCGAGATGGAGCACATTGCCCTGCCCAAAGTGCTGCTGGACAGAGCCCCCATGGACGAAGTGACCATTGAGATCGAGGAGGCATAAGCGAGATGAAAGAAGTAATTTGCACCTGCTGCCCGCAGGGCTGCCATCTGCAGGTGGATGAAGCCAACGACTATAAAGTGACCGGTAACGGCTGCCCCAACGGCATCGCCTACGGCAAGGAAGAGCTGACCCACCCCACCCGCATCATCACCAGCACCGTGCGCGCCGAGGGCTGCCTGCACTCCCGCTGCCCGGTCAAGACCTCCAAGCCTGTGCCCAAGGGACAGATGGCCGAGGTAGTCGCAGCGCTGGACAGCGTGGTGCTGCACGCCCCCATCCATGTGGGCGATGTGGTGCTGACCGACGTCTGCGGCACCGGGGCAGACATTGTGACCTGCCGTGATATGGCATAAGTACTCTCCTTTTTACACAAATAAGCAAAGCAGCCGCTGCATCTTACCGTGCAGCGGCTGCTTTGCGTGTGGGGAAATCCCCTATTTTCAAATGATTCTTTCCGCTGAATATGGCCGGAACGCAGTGCAGGCCATTCGTTTTCTCAACCTTTCAGCGGCATGATGCTCTCCGGGGCGGCACACAGATACTGGGGCGGCTCCGGGGCGGCGGCAGAAAGGCTGGTTTTGCCTACCTTCCACCACAGCTGCGCCGCACCCTCCGGCGAGGTGCAGATGAGGTTCCAGTCAAAGGGGTTTTCACTGGTGGAGACCGCCTTTACCGGGATGGCGTTGGGCGCATCCGCAGCGCAGGGCGTAAAGTCGTGGGCGCGGATGCCCACGGCGGTGCAGCCCGCCGGGACGGGCAGCACCAGCCGCAAGGTGGTGTCCCAGCCGTCCAGACGGACGGTGTGACTGTCCAGCGGGGTGCAGGGCAGAATGTTCTTGCAGCCGGTCAGCCGCGCGGCAGCGATGCTCTGCGGGTCGGCAAAAACGGCCTTGGTGGTACCGGCACGCAGCACCTGCCCCTCGTTCAGCACGATCATTTCTTTGCAAAGGCGGTAGGCCTCGTCCCGGTTGTGGGTCACCAGCAGGGCGGTGCCCACAAAATTTGCCAGCAGGCTGCCTACCTCGCCCTCTACCTCCTCCCGCAGGTAGCTGTCCAGTGCACTGAAGGGCTCGTCCAGCATCAGGATGCGGGGCTTGCCCACCAGAATGCGTGCCAGCGCGGCGCGCTGCTGCTGCCCGCCGGAAAGCTGGGCGGGATAGCGCTTGGCAAGCGTCTCCAGCCGCATGGCGCGCAGCATCTCGGCGCAGGCAACGCGGCGGGCAGCGGGGTCTTTTTCCGTCTTCAGGCCGCAAAGGATATTCTGTTCTACGGTCATATTGGGGAACAACGCATAGTTCTGGAACAGCAGTCCCACGCCCCGCTGCTGCGGCGGCAGGTCGATGTGCTGCGCACTGTCAAACAGCACCCGCCCGTCCAGCACGATGCGTCCGCGGTCCGGCTTTACGATGCCCGCGATGCACCGCAATGTCATGCTTTTACCGCAGCCGGAAGCGCCCAGCAAAGCGGTGGAGGTGTTGCCGGCGGTAAAGGCAGCACGGAGGGTAAAGCCGTCCAGCTTTTTTTCAATGTTGACTTCAAGGCTCATTTCCGGGCACCCGCTTTCTGTTTTTTCTCCAGCAGGTTCACAGCCAGCAGCACCACCGCCGAGATGACGATATCCACCAGCACCCACCGCATAGCACCCAGTTCATCGTTGGTGCGCCACAGCTGGTAGACTGTGGTGGCGATGGTGGCAGTCTTGCCGGGGGTGTAGCCCGCGATCATGCTGGTAGCACCGTACTCGCCCAAGGCCCGGGCAAAGGCCAGCACCGTAC
>OGNZ01001054.1_pt1 | contig 13579 bp, 15 predicted proteins | sample 1573601 | NCBI WGS metagenome assembly OGNZ01 (sample SAMEA2582009, study PRJEB24529) | metagenome | biome: Human gut stool | place: China | collected 2011
ATAGACAATTTGCGACAGTTCAGTTCCCCTATTTAACATGGTAAAGTGGTACAGTGGTACAGTGGTGCAGAGGTAACGCGTTGATACTGTAAAGCGCTGGTGCGCTGTGGTGCTAACGTGGGGCAGTGGTGTAGATAGTCTATGACCATTATAGTTCTATGATACAATATTGACAATTGTTAAACACTATGTTATAGTTAGTATACAAATAAAGAAAGGAAGTGAGAAACATGGATTTTATCACTATTGTACAAAACGTAGGATTTCCGATTGGTTGTGTTGCATTTTTGGCTGTGTATGTTAAAGACTTGACAAAGACACACAGAGAAGAAGTAAACCATCTCACGGAAAAATTAAGTGAACAAACGTTGACCATCCAAACGCTGGTTGACAAGATCGACGAATTATTGAGAGGTGAAAAGAATGCGAACTAGTGAAAAGGGAATCAATTTAATTATTGGTTTTGAGGGATTTTGTGGTAAAGCAACCAAGGCAGTATCTACCGAAAAGTATTATACAATCGGCTATGGTCATTACGGCAAAGACGTTAATGAAAACGACACAATCACAAAGTCAGACGCTATTGAGTTATTGAAAAAGGATATTAAAAAGTTCGAAACAAAGGTAATGAAATACAACACAGCGTACCGCTTTACACAAAATGAGTTTGACGCTCTTGTGTCCTTTGCATACAATGTGGGAAACATTGACCAGCTGACAGCAAGGGGAACACGAACTAGAAAAGAAATCGCTGACGCAATGTTACGATACATTAAGTCTGGTGGGACAGTCTTAAATGGGTTGAGAAAACGGAGAGTAAAAGAAAGAGAGCTGTTCTTGAACAACTCAATTCCAAAATGTTCGACATCGAACTTTTACCCAAAGTATACAGGCGCGTCTAAAGATTTGAATACAGTATTTTCAGCAATCGGAGTTCCTTCACATCTGAATGGCTCTTGGGAAAAAAGAAAAGCAATCGCCACAAAAAATGGTATTTATGATTATGTCGGAAGTCTTACTGATAATATTAGATTATTAGCTTTAGCAAAATCCGGAAAACTTAAAAAATAGGGGCATTAAGCCCCTATTTTAGTTTACGAAAAATCCACCACTTAAAAGTCTTACCAACTCTTCTTTTTCTGATTCCGTCGCACGTATTCCAGAAAGGTCTATATGTTCGTCACATATCGTATATCCTTTTAAGCTATTTATTGTTTTAGTAAGATAGCACTTTTTACCTCTAGTATGGTTGAATGATTTCAAGGTCTGATAGGTAGGACGGTCTATAATTACATAACACGTTCTGTTAGTGCTTGCAACGCACATAGGGTTCGGGGATGACGTACTAGCGTAGTGATATTGCGCTTCTGCGCTATTTATAAGAGAAGTCACAGCCCCAACTATGTTACCACTTGCGGCACTTGACGCGATTCCAATTCCACTAGAAATATATCCAGCTTCTACTTGTGCCCTGTTACTTGCAGTAATAGGAATATCAATCCCAAGGTTTCCGTTGAACTCATATAAACGCACTCCGTCTGATTGTATCTGACATAAACATCCACCGGTAATTACATCTACAGTATAAGAAATTGATAACGTTTTATTCATAACAAGATTTGTGTCTAACTCCTTAAAACCGACATAAGGCAAATAAATAATTACATTAGTATATGGGGCATAGTCCAAAAAGTTGTTATACTTTTCGTTGATTTTAATACTACCTATAGTTTGACTTGTAAAGTTATTAGCAACCTTATCTCCGTTTACACCCGTATCCACGTTTCCTAAAATAATTTTCTGAGTTGCCCCGTCAAGCGATAACGGAATGCTCTTACATGATATAATATTTTCGATAGGGTTATTGCATATCAATGAAAAATTATCGAAAATATTTGAACCCCATAAAAATCGCCCAAGTTGTTGCAACCTATCTTTTGACATTTTAAATGTTGTTGTCAGAACTCCAATTCCAGCAGATACATCACTTGTATCAATGTTATTTTCATCATCATCTTTATCGTTTGAATATCCATCATCATCATTGTCTGTAACAATTTTACTTCCTTCCTCACCATCTTTTACTGTAAATGTTGAACCGTCACCGTTTGCAACTTTACTATAAAGACCATTTTCATCTTTTTTCAAATAACCAATATCCCCATACATATGACCATTTTTTTGATTTTTGAACAACTCACAGTACATAATTGATGAGTAATCAGTAGGTAATACAGTAGGTGTGGAATAGTATTCTAGTTGAACGGCAATATACACAGCCGCTAACGTTGCTACTGCACCCCATACCGCGTTATTTATTTGAGCATAGTTTGTATTAAAATGACTTGGGCTATAATCTACTAACTGCCATTTATGAATAGATACTTTACCGCTTATATCATCATAACCACCAAAACCGATTCTTACTCTTGCAATATCATTTTCTGATATTGAAGTACATTTCCACTTTAGCTTATAAAGAGGGCTTTTTGTTCCGTCTATGCCTAAAATCCAATCAGTGTTTAATTTAGGTATAGTTTTTTCTAGTTCATTATCCCATTTTCCATTTTCAATATTAGTTATTTGTTGTGCAATATTTCCCCTAAGGTCAATTATAGGCATACTACTTATCCATTGTGAATGATTTTCGTTATCCGGTAAACCATTATAACTTGTAAATACTCCGTTATATTTTTTCGATATTTTTATTACATTTTCTCCCCAATAACTATATGGAAATGGGGGGTTATAATAAATGTCTTCTAAATTAGGTTCTATACTAATACGGTGATATATATAATATTCAATATCATTTATGGTTATCGAAGTATTAGGATGTTCCGTAAAAGTTTTAGTGGTTTTAAAATCATCGTTTTTTGGGTTAGTGTCATGTGTTAATATTTGATTTTTTACAATTATTGTAGGATTTTTACTTATGACACTAATAAAAAAAGCACTATTTATACTATCAGACGGAAAATTTGTGCTCGATAAAGGTTCGAAAAAGATAGTGGAATCTCCGTCAACCGAAACAAGGTCATTTGTATATCTTGTATATATTTTTTTATCATCTTCATATTTTATAGAATAATTTACAAATATTGATTGTAAAAAACCACTATTATCATTAGTTGTATTTTGGTTTATTTCATTCCAATAATTATCGCTCATTTTTTTACAACCCCCCATTATTTACAGTCAGATAATAATTAGTTACATTTTCACCAATTACTCCAATATTCTTCTTTTCTCTTATCCGTTTCACCCTTGTCATGACTTCTTCATCCACAAAATAAGGGTTGTTTAAATTTTCTTGTCGTATAATTAAACAGCTCAATCCTTTTATGTCATTTGCGAAACTGCTTAAAACATCTACGTGTAAAGATACGCTTATCAAGTCTCCATTCATTTCAGTAATATCATTTACAAAATAATAACGCTGATACTCGTTTATAAAAGCGTAATTAAATTCTCTTATATGTGAGTCTGAAAGTTTTTTCATTATCAAAATCGGATTAACAATACTACTACCTGATTTCAGTCGTACTTCTCTTGTCGTTATTTCATTGCTTGTTTTAACTAAATAACGTTTATCAGTTCTAGTTGTTAAAACGCTTAAATGTAAAATGTCACTCATATTATCACCATCCTTTAATGTCCGACATCGAACTTTAATATATACAAATTGCTATCAGTTTTATAATATCATGCGCAACTATTCCAACAAAATTAAAAAGTGCCACTTCTCTTTCAGATTCCAACATTTGTTGACTTGTGGTAACTCCAATATTTCCATGAGTATGGTTTTCATGTTTGTATGTCACCTCTTCCTTTCCTGTTACCGTATCTGTGTGGGCTTGTTGTTGTTGTTGGGAAGTAGATGTTTGAGTGTTTGTTTTTTCTCCGATATTTTCTACAACGGTTGTGGTTTTATTATCTGTTTTTGTAGGAACATTCACCGTACTATTTGTTTCATCTATCCTGTCTAACAATTCATTTGTATGAGAATAGTTATCAAAAGAATCGGTTGTTTTTTCTTGATTATAGTAAGTTTCAGAGTCATATGGTGCTACGTTACGTTCAGAAACTTTTTTCCCGTTGTCTGTGCTTCTTTCTTTACCGGACTTTGTTAATTTATCTTTTATAACTGTTGTAGTTTCTCCGTACTCCATTTTTTCTGTAGTAGTGTTATCGTTTTTTTGTGCACCATCTACATTATCCGATGTTATACTAGACGTTGTATTTTGTAATCCATAATCGGTACTTCCTGTTGTATCTTTTATAGTGCTGTCCGTTATTGTTTCAAGTCTGTCATAATTTTCTATAGGCTCGTATTTTAATAAAGTAGAATTGTACAAACGTTCATATGTATATTTCTTTACTTTGTATAAATTTACAACCATTTTCTGAATTGTAGTAACGTCTTTTTCCATTGCGTTTTCTACCGTTGGACGTATTTGTAATTCTCCATGATTAAATTTTATCCATTCCGTGAGCATAGTTTGGAAATCTCCACCGCTTAAAGGTTCATATCCATTTTGTGCAAAATCAGAATTGGAGAACGGAAGTACATTATTTTCCATAATATATTGACTAATTGTTAGCATTATCGTCACCCACTTTCTTTTCTATAATTTTGAATTCCGGTGATAATTCAACGGAAATATTTTTGTTAAAAATCTTATTTATCTCGTTACACGCTTTTTTCCGCTGTTTAAGCATATCATTGATATTTAACAGTAACATCTGTTCGTCATTTTCAACTTCTGACTCAATCATTCTTTCTTTTTTATCACGGTTGTATCGTACACCAATCTCATTAAAAAACATACGCAACAACTCGTTCCTTGCGTCGATACAATCCATTACACCGAGAGACCCGCTAGAGTTTAAAGCAAGATTGTCTATTCCACCATTTCCTTTTTTTAACAGTCCGTCATCCAATATCGCGTCAATATCACCGTTATAAAATTTATCAAACATAGCACGGTAGCTGTCTGCGGTTGATTGTGAATCTGTGGAAATGATATTTTTTACACGTAAATTTACAAGCGACATTTTCAATGATACATCTGTATGTGCAAGCAAATTTGCATAACGTTTAATCATAGGATATAATGGATTCCTTAAAGCGGTATTGTTTATGATAACACAATCTTTACCAATAATCCTAGTACCACCATTAGCAGTTGCCGCGGCATAGGTAAAGTTTTTAAATTCATCCCAATACTGCGTCGGCACACTCATGCCACCGATTGAAACCATTTCCCCTACGGCTGTGTCGTTTACATAACCACAATAACCATATAATAGTAAACGCATTTCAATTTCTTTTTGCGGAAATGGTAGATCACCTTTCCATTCAAAAATTCTTATTGCTTTTTCAAAAAGCATATCAGACCAATAGGAAATTGATAACGGTAGTTTCATTTCTTCTTTTTCTTCTTTTTTTATGTCTTTTAAACTATCTCCATAATAAGATAAAAACATATAAGCACCTCACTTTTAAAAGTTCGACGTCGAACTTTATAGCCCGACGTCGAATGAAAATCACTCTTTTGTGTCTGCAACATAGAAAACAATTCCGTTCTCGCTCATGTCGTTAAAGTAGCCGTATGTTGCTTTGTTGTAATAGTTTGTATACTCGTCATGGTTGTTACGCTCTGTAGTTCCGTTACGCTTTGTGATTGTAACTCCCATTGCGTCACGGTCATACATGACAGCAATCACACCCGACTGTTCAACCGTTGTATCTTCATTCAGTTTTACGTGGATTTTTGAGGTATCCGAGAAACTGTAAGTTTCCCCTGTTCCCTGCCAATACGGTAAAGTGCTGTAGGTGTTGGCAAGTTTCACCATCTCGTTGTGATATGTGTCGGACTCAAGATAAGAAACCAACGCACTATCAAAGTCCTGTAAAACGTTTACGACAAGATCGGCAGTAGGTGTATGTCTCTTGTAATTTTCATCGTTAAAAAGCACACTCATTTTCTTCATTCGACTCGCCCACAAGTTAACCTGCTGGCTTGCCCATTTAAGGAAACCGATGTCTCTCATACAAGTTGCAACCGTAAGTGTTGCACCTGTTAATGCGTTATACTCTGCCAATAAGTTATGCTTTCCGCAAGGTTTTCCTTTGTTTAACTTATTTGCAATAAATGTTGCTCTTGTGAGATTCTTGTTATTCTCCAGCGCGATTTCCATGTAATTATCCATGGTTGTAAAAATTGCGTCAATAAGAGTAGCAACACCCTGAGCTGAAGTGAAAGCCGTGCGGAACATGAAATCTGGAATTGTTACATCAATTTCCCAAGTAACCATTTTTTCGAATAACTTCTGCTTGATTGATGGCTTAATAACAGGCGCGTAAGTTGGTGTATATGACGCATCTCCAATCTCCCACGCTTTGTTTTCTTTTGATTCTGGAAGATCCACATAGATTTTCTGTACGATACAGCCGTACTCAAATGGCTCTTTTACAAGACCATCATCACCGCTTGCTGTATATCTACGAATAGAAAAAATAGTTCTTCCGATTCTGTCAACAAGTGTCTTAGCGAACTTATCGGTGTCTATGTCAGATGATAAGACTTTATCACCCAGCGCGACAAGGGTGGAAGTGTCAGTAACTGTTACTGCACTCTCTCCAAATGTCTGTTTTGCTACCTCGTTAATTAAGGCATAAATCTGGTTTACTGTACTCATAGTTAGTCCTCACTTTCTGGTTCGTCTGAACCGCTGTCCGGCTCTGATGAGCCTGTTAATTTTTTATTATCATCGCTTTGCGATGTGGTAAACTGTTTATCAAACGCTGACTTGAAAGTTTCCAGCGTTTTAGTTGTGTTCGAGGTCGAACTTTCAACCACTTCTTTCATGGTGGTCGCCATTGCTTCGATTGCTTTGATTGTAGCGGAATTATCCTCGGATAATTTAGTGCTATTATCTTCTGCGGTTGGTGGGATTAAAGCATCAATACTTCTCATTTTAATACGTTCCTTTCTCTTTTTTAATTTGCGTGAACTCTGTACCACATAAGTTATCACTGAACGCTATCCGTTTGTTTTTTATCATGTCTATTACTACAGTATCATAACGGAGTAGATCTGTCAAGTTGCAAGTTGCTAGTGGGTAAGTTGTAAAATCATCTGTCACTATTCTTTTGCACTTTTTAGATATGTTTTTGGTTGCTGGATAAACGTAAAGTAAAGTTTCTTTTGTTTCTTTGTGTCTTACAAGGTTTATCATAAATTTAAAACTTGTATACTTGTAATAAATCTGATATAAAATATCATAGTGTTCTAATTTTTCCGGTAGGTGTGGAAAAGAATCTGTCTCCCACACTCCTGTTGTTATCATTTCTGACTTTTTTCCGAAAAACATTTTCGATTGATTTCCGGTGTTTTCGCAATACTCGACTGCGATTGTAACCACAATAGGTTCGCCTGTATTTTCGTCGTATTGGTTTGTAAACTGACGGTACAATTCAATAGTTCCCTGTTTCTGATTTTTAATATGCGTCAACTGCCATTCCTCAAAATAAGGACATAATCGAGATATTGTATTACCTATCAAAAACACTCTAACGTAGTCACGTCTTGCTATAGTTGATATAATATCCATAAGACTTCGAACCTCATTAGCAATGTAACCACTGTCGGTTATAAATTCTTCGAAAATGATATTTCCGATTTTAGGGAAAGCTAATGACTTATAATGTGTTGCGGAAGTCAGTGAAAACGCTGACCCTATCTTTTTCCTGTCGAGTATTTTTTCTTCCTCTTCATGGATTAAATATATATCACCTCTGTACACTCTTACACTCTCAAACATACCACCTGTTATTTCTGTAATAGGCATATTAGAAAAGTATAATTCTACGTCACGCGATTTAATTTCATCGCGCCATCTACGTAAGTATGCAAATTGACAACGTTCTTTGGGCTGTTTTGTTCGTATGTCTTTTTCGTAGTACGATTCCCACAAAGCAACATACTTTGTAGCATAACTTTTACCGTTGGAACGCTCTCCCAAAAGTATATTATACATGGCATTTTTCGATAACAAATTATCAATGTTATAGTATTTCTGTTTCGTTTTCAAAAATGGAAGTCACCTCTCTTTTATTCTGCACCATTGCTAAAATTGTTTCATAATCATCAGTCAGTCCTAAACTGTATGTTGTAGGCTGTGCACATATGCCGTGCTTGTACTCACTGTAAAATTCATCTTCCTGTCCTTTGTTCCATACAATCGGGGGCATGTCGTCCACATAACTCATAATAAGTTTTTGAGCATGTTCGACGTCGAACACAGTTCCGTCCTTAAAATCTGATAAATCATGTAATTGTGATACTGCACTTTTTCTGACTCCAGACACAGTCATTTGTAGCTGATCGTCATGATCCAAATAACAATATTTCTTTGCCCCTAAAGTTTTAAACTTCTTATATTGACCATCATCATCGAATATCCCAAGTCGGTGTGGTATTCCCTTTTTATCTTTGGGACTGAATGTTTCATGTGGTATCCCTAACATATCAGCTCTCCTATTTTCACGTTCTTCTATCTCTTTGTTATAACCGTCAAAGAAACTCGAATCACATTCCAAATGCTTTATACTGTCCGTGTCACAATATACAACGTTGTAGTCAAGCGCAAGAATACCTCTCCACAAGTTACGTCTTGCGTATGCTGTGACCCATACACCAAACTGAAAAGCACCGAACGTCTTTGATAACTTTTTCTTTTCGCTTGCAATCTTTGTATAGAAATTACTTTCATCAAGTAACTCTTTTCTCCACCTATCTTCCTCAAACTCAATTGTATCTGTGATATTTTTGGTAACCATCATGCCATACAGTGAGTTTATATACTGCTTAGATTTCATATATAACGGCTCTTTTTCTTTTATACCTTTTAATGTGGTTTTATTTCCGTATAATTCTAAGATATACTTTACAAAAGTAGGTGAAAGATAGTCGTTACTTGACACGCGAAAATCTATGATATTAGGTTCGTCGTCAAAGTCGTAACATTGCAGAAACATTTCATAGTCAACGTTTGTAAGTGATAACTGAACGTAGTCAGCTTTTAACACTCTACCATTGTCCAGCGAATAACCTTTTATCTTTAAGCACTTGGAGAATGACAACCAAGTGTTCCAACGTTTTGAGCGTAAATGTTCGACGTCGAACGTTATTATATAACTGTAGTTATCATTGTAAAAATAATCGTCACATGGCACTGTTTCCTCAAAATACGTCATTGGATACATTTCAAGGCACATTACTGTTGGATAACTAGATGCTATGTCTTTACTAGCCACGTTATCAAGTACCATGTTAGTGTGTACTGAATTACTATGTGTGTAGCCACCCATAAAGCAGTCACACAGTAAAGAATAGTCTTCCATGGTATTTGGTATTAGTTTTATACAACGTTTCCTATATTTGTATTCACTGCTCACGTTCATACGCTCAATTACTTCTTTTCGTACCTCACCTGTTTGGGTAAACGGTATGTCGATCATATGACTGTATTTTTCTTTATACTGCAATAATCCGTAATACATAACCAATACGTCATTAAAACAATACTCTAGTTCTTTTTGTGTGAGTGGTGTTTTCGGTGTCCTTAAAACTGTATAGTCCAAATTTCCGATTAACTTCTTTACGGGCAATTTTCTTTGTTCAGCCCATACTCCCAAACTCATATTTGTCAGAAAATAACTACAGCGGAACTGATAGGTACTCCATTCAGCGAACAACGGTTTTCTTGCCTGTCTTGCAAAAACATAATCAAATTGCAAGACGTTTATCAGAAATTGAAACTCATAAGAAAAGTTATGGATATAAACTATTTTCTTGTGGGGCTCATAGTATTCAAGATCTTGCAGAAAATCTTTAAAATCTTCCAGCGTACGCCCCCAAAAAACATTATCATTTATGGAGAACTGCCACACATAACAGATAGCAAACTTTTTACATTGCTCATAATATTTTTTACTCTTTCCTGTATACGGTTCAATGATGTTGCTGTCCTTGTGTAAAAAACCGCTGGAAGTCTCAATATCAAAGCACATAATGTCATCATTGACAATATCGGCTCTGTTTTTCTTTTTAAAATAATGAGTGTGGAACTCAATTTCTGATAGCGGTGAATCTCTAATATTGTAATTACCCATGCTTTACAATCCTGTCATAATGTTTGATACAAAATCCTTAAAGTTTGTATTATTTCTTTTATCCTCGTCAAGTTTAGTCCATTTTTGAAGAACTGTATCGACACTCTTTCTAAAATTCGGCTTATCTTCTTTGGCAATACTAGACCAAACTGAAAAAATGTCCTCAAGCGAATATGGATTTTCGGTGAACTGTTCCACACGTTCCGCTGTCGCCACTGCCCTGTCGGAATCCTCGTAAAACAACTCTTTTATTCTTCCCCAAGACGGAGAAGAAAAAACCGTGTCCCAAAAAATAACCTGTGATTGGCTCATGTTCTGAGTGAATTCTTTAAAACCTCTATTCTGTAAACTTTTTTTAATTCCTGTTTTTGTGCTGTAGCTTGAGTTTTTATACGTTTCAGCAACTTGTAACAACTGCTCTTTTTTCGCGTCAGACAATCCTGTTGTTTTAAAAGTTGGAACACCGATAGACTCGTAACCATATATCATATCAAGCTGGTGCTTTACCAACTGAATTGAGTCATGTTCTTCCCCTAGATAAGCGGTCATACGTTTCAACCGTTTATTCATGTTAGCAAAAAGCCGACGGGGATTTTCAGAAATTATGTTCTTTTCATCTGACATTATAAGTCAACCCACTCGGCACTATAGCAAGTTTTCTTGTATTTCTTGCTGACGTACTTCTGTGCTCTCAAGCCGACATATCCCTTTTTGATAAGTGAAATAGATTCACTGTCTTTCAGAATTTCTTCCACTACTTCCGTCATGTGTTGTGGCAAGTCGATCAACAGTCCATCGTCAACGTTGATTGCTACAGGATGATCGCCATAATCGCTTTTTGTGTTGATGTAAAGACCGTCAACCTTGATCACGTTTTCTCCAAAATCCTTAAACACTTTTTCCATGCTCATAAAGCGGAAGTCTGTAATATCAATGTCAAAAATTCTTTCTTTCCCTTTGTTATACTTCTTTGCAAAACTCATATTTTACCTCTTTCTCCCCGATATACCGTTAGGTCAGCAATAATAATTTTTTATTTATAAATGTTCGATGTCGAACACTATAAAACACATACATGATTCTTAGGTTTTCTAACTTTCTTCCTACACTGTATACTTGCTTCGATGATAAATTGACAGTTAGATAAACCAGCCATATCGCTCTTTGATATTGCATACCGCACGCAACGCTCAACATTTTTTGTCGTTGTAGCGTGTTCTTTTGCGATTGGTCGGTACAATTTATACATATGATATGGCAGTGTTCCGTCCTCAACAGACGCTTTTACTGCATCCGTGAGGTATTTAAACCCCACGGACTTGATCGGAACGTTGTGTTTTTTCAGATACTGTACTACTTCCATAACTTAATTACCTCGTTTACAGCTTCGGTGTCACCGATATGCTGTTTTTTCATGTAAGACAGAACTTTTACGACTTCTTCCTGTGAAAGAGTCATAATGACATTGTGTAACATAGTCTCTCTTGTGTCGGACTCTTTTTCTACTTCCTGTCTTTCTTCTACTGCTGTTTCTTCCGGTGTCTTGTCTGCGTTTTCTGTAACTTCTGCTACTACCTTGGAATCAGCAGTGTCTTCCTTGTAGGCTTTTACCGCGTCACGAATCTCTTTTACAGTATCGTCTTTGTCAATCATATAGTCGTCAAGTAACTGTGGTGCTTCTTCCTTAGGCAGACACATGATCTCGTATACCTTGTTTAATGACCAACCAGCAAAAACTTCATTGCTGTCACGGAAATCAACCGCCTTTTTCATCTTGTTGCAGTTACTTCGGGAAATGCCGATAAAGTTTGCAAACTCTTCTTCATTATTGAAATCGTCCTTAAACGTTTCTTTTGTCAGAATGTCGTGAACCTGTTTTGCAATTACCCACTGTGACGCGTTGACACTCAACACCTCGTTTTGGATAACTCCCAGCGAATCTTTAAGTGCTGTGTTTGTGAGTGCGTTGATTTTCTCTGTAATCATGATTTCGTTCATATTGTTTCTCCATTCTCCCCGATGTGCCGATAGATCAGCGATTTTTATTTATTACAGAGACCGTACATATCGTTAAGTATGTTTTTATTTAATATGGAATCTCTGCTTATATCATTTTTATTATCCTTTACTGAAAATGCATAATAATCGAATATGTCACTCAAACTAACTTTCGACATATCTACATAGACCGCATCAGTATCGAATCCAATGTATTCCAAAAATCACCTTACTTTCTTAATGTTCGATGTCGAACACTATATTTTAATGATAAGACCACCAGACCATTCTTTTATGCGGTTGATGTGGCTGTTTATGTATTTATCGTCACAACAGTTTAAGTTGCCGTTATACAAAACCTTGAAACCATGGTCGGTGTCTTTACCTATAATAACATCATTATCCGAATCGGTCCGAATCAGTCCGGTACCATCATCGTTCGTTATATTCAATTCCTCAATATCCATAATTTCCCAATTGTTATTGACAAACAATTGCAAGTATTGTTCCGCACCCAGATTGACTTTATAAGTACGACTATTGACTGTAGTGGAAAGATATCGGAGTGAAAACTCCAGCTCCCCCTGATTGATGGGGAATTGTACTTGAGTAAGGTATCCTTCCTTATCGTACAGGTCGAACAACATAAAGTCCCAACGCCACCACCAGCCTGCACCATCTTCAACAGTACCATCGCCTGCTCTTCGCGGATTAGGCTGTATGGTAAACGCCTGCACCCTTTCACTGAACGGTATCGCATTCGGCCTGTCTAATTGCGGAATCAAACCGCCGGCATTATATTGGACCATATTGACACCGCCAGTGCCATAAAGCTTACCTTCTATCCTATCCACGGAAAACATGACATACACCGTCTGCGGTTCGAGAGGGAGTTCGTCGCCATCAGGATTTCGAATTGGAAAAAAAAGACCTCTCTCCAACACATTTCCGTATGCATCGACAAATTTGATAATTCCCGGATCTATTGTATACTGCGTCACTTCAATATTGTGAGTCAGGCGCCCTGCCGTCAACGTAACAGTAGCCTTACGCCCAACGCCAATATTTTCATTATTAAAATATGGAATCTTCAATTTGAGTTGGGTATCATCGTTTGCAACGCCCGATGCCGCATCAGCTCCACCTTCAAATTTGAGCCAGTCGCTCCCTGCAGTAATGGTGGCCTTCCAGCCGCCGGGACTGTCAGTAAAAACGTCTATGGCATAACTATTATTCTGGTATTGAGTTACAGCGATCTCCGATTCACCCACTCCGAGCATATATTGCCCATTGTAGACTACATCTTTGACTTTGTCACGGTCATAGTGTATCAACCGGATTTTAAGGTTGGACATGACTGTCTAAGATGCCAACGCCTCGCTAAAACTTTTATAACCG
>OGNZ01001057.1_pt1 | contig 13540 bp, 10 predicted proteins | sample 1573601 | NCBI WGS metagenome assembly OGNZ01 (sample SAMEA2582009, study PRJEB24529) | metagenome | biome: Human gut stool | place: China | collected 2011
GGACGTGCGGATCATGAACACGAGTTACCTGGGCGCCGAATGGTACATCGACGAGATGAAAACCAAAGCCAACGATGCGCCCGGCGTCCCCTTCACGTTGCCGCGCAGCAAATACACTTATACCAACGACATAATTCCCATATTCAACGTCGTGGACCGTCCGCTGGAACTGAAAGAGGCCATCGACTTCATCCGCAGCGAAGATCCGCGTACCAAATACGATCTGGGCGATGGACACTTGGTCGATTACCTGCCGAACAACCGCTTCGCGCTGCCAGTAAACAAGGACAACGCGATCGCTTCGGGCATTGTCAAGGAGTCCGACCGCGACCTGATGGTCGATACGATCTACCTGGAACTGCCCAAACGGACGATCGACAAGAGCGAGATGATGCTGCTCGACATGCTGGCCCATTTCGACTGGAAGCGTCCGATCCACTTCACACAGGTTTACATTCTGCAGTCGCTCGGACTGCTCAACTACCTCCAGTTCGACGGCTACTCCTACCGCCTGGTGCCGATCTACACCCCCAATCGGTCGGTGCACGAGATCGGCCGCATCGATCCGGATTACATAACGCCGCTGCTGACCGAAACATTCCGCTACGGCAACATCGCCGATCCCCGTACTTATGCGGACTATTTCATCCAATACAATCTCAGCGCCTCGAAAGCCCGTGAATCCTTCGCCCGTGCAGCCAAGGAGTATGTTTTCCGTGGGGATTCGATACAGGCGATCCGGCTGCTCGACATGGGACTCGAAAAACTGCCGCCCCAACAGATCCGCTACACCGACGCCAACACGTTCCCCTTCATCGAAGGCTACTACATGGCCGGTGCCCCGGACAAGGGTGACAGCCTGCTGATGAGCTATGCTCGCAACCTGATGCAATACATCGACTATTACCTCGATTTCCAAGGCATTCAGGGTGACATGGTTACCCAGACGATTATCGACAAGATGCAATCGCTCGACCGGCTCTACTACCTGGCGGCCTACATGGGACGCCAAGACGTGCTGGCCCAGCTCAACGACTACTACCGCACGCTGGGCATTTATGAAAACGAGTTGATCCATCCCGATCTGTCCACACCGTCGGACTCGGTGCAAATTCCCGAATGATCCGGGAAAAAATCCGTCCTGCCGACTGCGAACAATCCATACAACGAAATCGGAAAAGACCCGTGCGTCTTTTCCGATTTTATTTTAACAACGCTCTCTGCGTCCCCGCAACCCTCAAATTATAATTTGCGAAGTCCACACCGCAAGAAATCCCTCCTCCCGAAAAACCGGACAACGCGAAGCGGCGGTGTGCCGTACAAATCGGGATCCGAAAAACAGACGCTCCGGTAAAACCTCGACCGCTGCACATTCCGCCGGAGGCAACAGACACGGACGAGCATACGGAACCGAAACAGCGGCATCCGGTCCGCACTGCCCCGACACAGACACAGCTCAGCTCTATCGGAAAGTCGGGACGAGCTCCGACCAAAGGAAACAATCGGGAAGCAACCCGACCGTCCGAAAAAAGATTCAGGCGCAAACCGAAATCTGCGCCTGAATCATAACTGCATACACACCCCTATCGTTTGGACATTTCGTGTTTCTGGTGAGGGTTGCGCTTGGTATAGAGGAAACGTCGGATCTTCTGCGTCGGAGTCTTGACGAACTCCTGCTTCTCCTCCACGACCTCGGAGATACGCGAGAAACGATTGACCTTGGAATTCACATAATCGACGACCTCCTTCTTGAGATTCTCCTTCCAATTCTCGAAATCCTCCTTCCAGCCGTCGAACTTGGCTTCGAGAGCGTCGGTATTGAAATGCACGAGCGCCACCAGGCGGCCTTCGTGCTCGGTAACCACCGAATCGGCGACGCAGACGTGCGAATTGAGGACGCTCTCGATATCCTCGGGATAGATATTCTCACCACTGGGACCGACGATCATATTCTTCAGCCGACCCTTGATGTAAAGCCACCCGTCGGCCGAAAATTCGCCCAGGTCGCCGGTGCGGAACCAGCCGTCGGGTGTGAAGACTTTGGCCGTCTCCTCGGGATTCTTGTAGTAGCCCAGCATGACGCTCGGCGTGAGCGCCACGATCTCGCCCTGGCGCGTCCGGGCATCGACGTTCTCGAGCCGCAGCTCGACGCCCGGCGCGGCAGGCCCGGTCGAACCCAGGCGCACCTGCGAGGGAGCCGCACCGGCCAACAGGGGTGCCGTCTCCGTCAAACCATAGCCGATAGCGTACGGAAAACGGGCTTCGAGCAGGAACTTCTCGGCGCCGCCGTCCAGCTTCGCACCCCCGATACCGAGGAAGCGCAGCCGCCCGCCGAAGACCTTCATCAACTTCTTACCCGCGACACGATGCAGATAACGGCGCATGAAATCGATCTTGTAGAGCGCACGCCAGAATCCGCTGGAGGTAAACTTGGCGAGAATCTGATGACGATAAATCTTTTCGATAATCAGCGGCACGATGAGCATCACCGAAGGCCGTACCTCGGCAAGCGTCGGCATCAGAACCGAGGCCGTAGGCGGACGATCCAGGTAAACGACCCGGGCCCCCATCGAGAAAGGATAGATCATACCTATCGAGCACTCGTAGGTGTGCGCCAACGGCAGCACCGAGAGAAACGTATCGTCGGGAAAGATCGGGAAAATGGCGGCGCTCATGGAAATCTGCGCACAGAGATTCGCGTGGGAGAGCATCACGCCCTTGGGACGCGACGTCGTACCCGAGGTATAGATGATGACCGCGAGGTCTTCGGGATTCGGAATTCCGACCGCCCCTTTCTCCGCCGCAGGACGGGAGGCGATCACGCCCAGATTCTTGGTACGAATCACGATATGGAGGGATTCGATCGTGGACTTCGCCAATTTAGCGAAGAGCTTGTCGGAAACCATCAGCGCCTTGGCCTCGGAGTGGGCGATAATCATCTCCAGCTCTTCGGTCGAGAAATCGGGCAGGATCGGCACGGCGACCATGCCGGCAGAGGTGACGGCCAGGTACGAAACGCACCAGTTGGGCATGTTGCTGCTCAACAGCGCCACCTTGTCGCCCGCTTTCAAACCGGCTCCGATCAAAAGGTCCTGCACGTGTTTGACGCGGGTTCCCACCTCGGCATAGGAGAGCTCCTCCCCGCCGTACATGGCAAAAGCGACTTTCGATGCAAAACTCTTTACACTGTGCTGAACCAGTTCGTAAAGTGTATGGATAGTCATTTTCTTTCGAATTAAAATGAGAATATACTCGGGGCAAATTTACTATTATTTGCCGTAAATACACTATTTTTGAGCCGAATTATCGCCATGATCTCTGGTCAATACATCAAAAAACTTGCCGAGAATGCAGGCTTCGACCTCTGCGGAATCACGCCCTGCAAGCATCTTGCGGAGAACGAATCCTACTTCCGCGAATGGCTCGCCAAAGGCTACGGTTCCTCGCTGGAATACCTCGAACGCAACCTCGACAAACGTTTCGACGTCCGACACTTGGTCGAAGGGGCGCAGACGGTCGTGGTCTGCGCCGTGAGCTACAAGAACCCGCTGGGCGAAGGCTATCCGCCCGGGTGCCGCACAAAAATCGCCTCCTACGCCCGCAGCCGCGACTACCACCCCGTCCTCAAGAGGATGCTGGGCACGATGCTCGAAGCCCTGCGCCGGCAATACCCCGGGCTCACGGGCCGCACGTTCGTCGATACGGCTCCGCTGCTGGAAAAACAACTGGCCGTCGAAGCGGGTCTGGGCTGGATCGGGCGGCAATCCCTGCTGCTCACGCCCCAATACGGCTCCTATGTCCTGCTGGGCGAGTTGGTACTTACCCTGCCGTCCGACCAATACGATGCCCCGTTCGCAGGAGCCCGTTGCGGCCGCTGCCGGAACTGCCTGGACAGTTGTCCAACGGGAGCCATCGTCGCGCCCAAGGTGATCGACACGAACCGCTGCATCTCCTGTCGTACGATCGAAAAGGAGGCCGACAGCGCCCTGCCCGACCTCGACGGATGGATCTTCGGCTGCGATCGCTGCCAGAGCTGCTGTCCCCACAACCAAAAAGCCCCCATGCACCGCTCGCCGCATTTCGATCCCCTGTTCGACCCGCTGACGATTTCGGATCGGGAGTGGCTCGCAATGAGCGAAGAGGAGTTTCTCCTGCTGTTCGGCAATACACCTCTCGCACGCAGCGGACTGCGGCGCATCCAGCAAAACGTGCGGATAAACCAGGAAAAGAACGAAGAGTAGGGCCCGCCATTGGGCGGAGAGGCAGACTGCAAACCGACCCGAAACCTCTCCGGATATTGTCCGCAGGCTGTTCGGGAAACCTTCCGTACGAAAGGACAGGAAAACCGGAATCCGACCGGCCGGCTCACCGCCACCGCCCCGACTTGCGGCACAAAGGCTCCCGCTCCTCCTGAATCGGCCCGACAACCGACCCGCCGCGATAAAGTGCAAAACCATCCGCTGAACCGCCCCCGCGTGCATCCCGGAAGTCAAAGCCCTTTCGAATAAAACGGGGCAGACTTCCGAAAAAGTCTGCCCCGCATTTCAAAAACAGGAATACCCCGCTAACTGTTCGCTTTGGCTGCGTTCTCCTTAAGCTGTGCCACCGTTTTCTGTGCCGCAGCCACATTCGCACCGGCCGTTACTTTCGAAAGGGCGTCGATCGCCTGCTGGGGCATCGTGCGGGCATTGTAAGCTGCACCCAAAATGAAATAAACGTCGCTGCGCTCCTCTTCGTCGGTCTGCACGGCAGCAGCCTCCTCAGCAGAAGCGATCACGCCAGCGTAATCCTTCTTGTCGAAGAGTGCCTGCAAACGAATCTTCTGGGCCAGCGCATCCTGCAGATTCACGGCCAGCATCTCGTCGGCAACGGCGATAATACCGTCGAAATCATTCTCGCCCTGCAACTTGGCAATACGGTTATTGGTATAGAGCTTGATGTTCTCCTTTACCTTCACGACATCCTCCGCATATTTGGGATTGTCCTGAGAAGCGATTTCGTTGAAAATAACCAAACCTTTCTGGAAGTCGCCCAGCTCGCAATAGCAAATGCCCAAGAAGTTGGCCATCTCCATATTTTTCGGATCGGCGGCATAACCTTTGGCGAAAATTTCAGCAGCCTCGGCGTAGTTCTTTTCGTTGAAAGGCTTTCCGCCCCACATCAGATATATCTTCGCCATCAACATATTCGACATACGCTCCTGCTGCAACTCACCGTAAAGAGCCGCCTTATTGGCCGACTTGGTAAGATTCTCGACCGCCGTGTTGAAATCATTTCCCTTAGCAGCCGTAAGACCCATTTGGAAATAGCACACCGGCACACTCTTCTTGGCCGTTGCAACCCAACTCTGGACATCGAGATCCTCGGAATCGAGCCCCTGATCGATAAGCGTTTCGAAAGCCGTAGCTGCGGATGCAAAATCCTTCGAATTGTAAGCGGCGACAGCCTTATTGTAAGTTTCGCCCAATCCTTCCTGCGCAGCCACAGACCCCACAACGAACAGGGCAAGCGCGGAAATCAAAAGTTTTTTCATAAATATTGTATAAATTATAGGTTAAAATAGGTTCCGTCCATTTTTATCACCATTCCCTGCAAACCCATCGGAAATATCGCCCCGTTCTGTAGGTCGCAACCATCCGTCGAAACTCCTGCCGGAAAGCAGGGAATGCAAATTTAGTTTTTTTTCGGCACTTTCCAAAAATCACCTTCTCAACGCGGCGAAGAACGAACGGACGAGCCTCTCGCACTCCTCGGCCAATACCCCCCGCGTCACCGTCGTTCGGGGCGGAAACACCTGCTCCGAATAGCGGCGATAGCCACGCTTCGGATCGTCGGCGCCATAGACCACCCGCCCCACCTGGCTCCACGCAATCGCCCCCGCACACATGATGCAAGGCTCGACCGTCACATACAACGTACATTCGGACAAGTATTTGCCTCCAACGGTCGAGGCTGCGGCTGTCAGGGCCTGCATTTCCGCATGAGCCGTAGCGTCCGCCAAGGTTTCGACCAGGTTGTGCCCCCGGCCGACGATACGTCCGTCCGCGACCACCACGGCACCGATGGGTACTTCCTGCTCTTCTAACGCTTTTTCCGCCTCGTTTAGTGCCAGGCGCATGAATTTTTCATCGGGTTGCTGCTGTTCCATCGTTTCGGTTTTTCGGCAAAATTAATAATTTAGCGGAGAATTCGGCGTCCCTGCGTTTTTTATCCCGTTTTACAGCCGGAATTTCGTTTCCGTTTCCGACCTTTTTTACAAAAGAGATGAGGCCCTTATAAAAAAACGGACGAGTTTGTTCCATTCTGCACTCATTTTCCTACCTTTGCAGACAGTAGATGACACCCGGTGAAACCCGCCAGGCGGGATTGTTGGATTCCACCCCGTTTTCACTACCTTTGTGAATCGCAAAACGACAATAACGAAAAATACAGATACGACCATGTACAGAACCCATACCTGCGGCCAGTTGCGTGCCGCAAATGTAAACGAAACGGTCACGCTGGCCGGCTGGGTACAGAAAGTCCGCAACCTCGGCGCGATGACCTTCATCGACCTGCGGGACCGTTACGGCATCACCCAGATCGTCGTCGAAGAGCACTCTCCGGCCGATGTCAAGACCGTGGCCGACGGACTGGGCCGCGAATACGTCCTTCAGGTCGAAGGCCGCGTGGTGGAGCGTTCGTCCAAGAACCCGAAGATGCCTACGGGCGACATCGAAGTCGTCGCCTCGAAGCTCGTGGTGCTGCACGAGGCCGAAGTGCCCCCGTTCACCATCGAGGAGAACTCGGACGGCGGCGACGACCTGCGTATGAAATACCGCTACCTCGACCTGCGCCGTCCTCCCCTGCAGCGCAACATGATCCTGCGTCACAAGATGGCCCAGGAGATTCGCCGCTTCCTGAGCGACGAAGGTTTCCTGGAGATCGAAACCCCCTACCTGGTCAATTCCACGCCCGAAGGCGCCCGCGACTTCGTCGTGCCGAGCCGCATGAGCCCCAACCAATTCTACGCCCTGCCCCAGTCGCCCCAGACCCTCAAGCAGCTGCTGATGGTCGCCGGCTACGACAAATACTTCCAGATCGTGCGCTGTTTCCGCGACGAAGACCTTCGGGCCGACCGCCAGCCCGAATTCACGCAGATCGACTGCGAAATGTCGTTCGTCGAGCAGGAGGACGTGCTCGAAATCTTCGAGCGCTGGGCCAAGCACATGTTCCGCGAAGTGATGGGCATCGAACTTACGGAGCCGCTGCGCCGCATGCCCTGGATCGAAGCGATGGAGAAATACGGCTCGGACAAACCCGACCTGCGCTTCGGTATGGAGTTCGCCGATCTGACGGACCTGGCCCAAGGTCACGGCTTCGCGGTTTTCGACGACGCGGAGTACGTCACCGGCTTCGCCGCGACGGGCTGCGCCGGCTACACCCGCAAACAGATCGACGCCCTCACGGAGTTCGTCAAACGCCAGCAGATCGGTGCCAAGGGACTCGTCTGGATCCGCGTCGAAGCGGACGGCAACGTCAAGTCGTCCGTCGATAAATTCTACTCGCCCGAGCAGGTGCGGGCGATGGCCGAACGCGCGGGCGCAAAAGCCGGCGACCTGGTGCTAATCCTCTGCGGCAAGAAATTCAAGACCCTCACCCAGCTCTGCGCCCTGCGTCTGGAGGTCGCTCAGCAGCTGGGCCTGCGCGACCCGAAGAAGTTCGCTCCGCTGTGGGTCATCGACTTCCCGCTGTTCGAGTGGGACGACGAGACCCAGCGTTACTACGCCGTGCACCATCCGTTCACCTCGCCCAAGCTCGAAGACGTACAATACCTGGACAGCGACCCCGGTCGCGTGCGGGCCAACGCCTACGACTTCGTCTGCAACGGCACGGAGATCGGCGGCGGCTCGATCCGTATCCACGACTCGAAACTGCAGGCCAAGATGTTCGAGTTGCTGGGCTTCACGGCGGAACAAGCGCAGGAGCGTTTCGGCTTCCTGATGAACGCCTTCAAGTACGGCGCACCCCCTCACGGCGGACTGGCCTTCGGTTTCGACCGGCTCTGCTCGCTCTTCGGCGGTTCGGAGTCGATCCGCGACTACATCGCCTTCCCGAAAAACAACAACGGCCGCGACATGATGCTCGACGCACCGGGCTATATCGACCAGGCGCAGCTCGACGAACTTTGCCTGCAGTTGGTTAAGCCGGAAGAATAAAGCAAAATCACTCACCATTTAACAACAAGCGCTGATAAATAAAATTATCAGCGCTTGTTGTTAAACTATCCAATCTTTAGGACAATTCCCTAACCTACCGCATCTAGCATAAGTATCCACACACTGCCTAATCTCAAGAGGTTTACTCATAAATTTCTTTTCAAAAGTTTCTATTATCTTTCGGCACGATACATTAAATAACCGACAACACTTATCTATAAAATTTTGATACGATATCCGATAAATGATACTTAACCCTTGCAGTTTTTCTGGCAATAAGCAATACAAAAATGCCTGTGCGGAATCTTCTTGCAATATAGTATCGCCAAAATCAAAGACAACCGGCACATTACTCTCAACCCAATTTTTAGGGAAGCAAGTTTCGGGAAACGATACAAGATAGAAATCTTCTATACTGGTTTTTCCTGCTTTATCTTTAAACCCCTTACGAAAACGGAGTAAATCATGTTTTAATCGAGAAGCATCTACAACCCAAATCATATTTTTATAGAATTGTTCACGAGAAATACGCTCTGTCCGCTGAATATGCGAATGCTGAAATTCTATAACGACACCATGCTCCGTTTGCACATCGGCAATATGTTTCTCTCCGGTTAACCCATCATACAAAATTACCTCTTGCCACTCTGTGGGAAAGCGATTTTTCCATATACGATGCCACTCTGTTTCCGATTCCCACCAACTATCACATTTTCTCTGATTATTATAATGCGCCCAATGATGTATTCGTTGGCTACCACATTTCGCTATGACCTTCTGACCACAATTTGGACATAATCCGGTTAATCCAGGACATGCTTCTACCCTACGTTTATCTATTAAAGCAAAACGCATAAATTAAAAATTAAAACAAGCCAGTATTAGATATCAATAAATCCGTTTAATCCAATTTTCTCCAAATTCAAAACCCCATTGACAATGCCACACCCGACCATTTATTTTATCCAAAAGCAAAAAACTATAAATATTAGAGGTCGGATAGATTTCAAACCGCCCATTTACCCAATCATCTTCATAGTCAACAAGTAGCTTATAATTTACATAGGTTTCATATCTTTTTTTATCCTCATGGCTCCACTGGATTCTATAAATATAACCCATTCTTGTATCCAATTTCAAAAAATTATACATATTTGAAGTCGGATAAATTTTATATCGATTAGTCGATTTTGCAAGGACTTCTCCGTAAACTTTTATCGGTTTTTCAGCATCTATAGTAGATGTTGAATTTATAATTGATGTAGCAACAGAATCCGGCTCTGTTGTCAGCAAAGGCATTCGCGATTCATTAGAATCAACCTTAATCGAATCACGCTGAATTTCTTGTGCAAATAAACAACCATTCCAAAATAGGAATACAAATAAAAATAAAAAAGATTTCATAACTGGATCCAATTATTCTGCCCGCACCCCGGCAGCAAAAACAAAAAAGAAAAGCGTGGCACCGAAGCCCATTTCAGAATCGCAGGTCGTAGGAGTACCTTTTGGCGTGAAATAAGCGACAGCCCCACGCCTATATCCGCAGAATACGGATACGACGCGAGAAGATGTCTGCCTATTCTCCGCCAAAATGAATTTCCTACGTTCACGATTCGGGAACAGACTTACACTTTTCCGTGTGTATCAATATGTACGGCAAATATAGCGATCCTTTTCGAAATATACAATAGCGCATCGCGTCGGGAACTGCGACCGCAGAACAAGCGTGAAGCACGACGTAGAAACGAAATCCGGCCAGGACACGATCTCCCCGCTGCGAATCCCCGAACCGGACGGCAGCGGTTCTACGCATCCGTTCTTTCAGACCGCATTCAGTCCGGCCGTTGACGAAAACAAAAATTTTCAGTACATTTGAGCGACAAAAAAATGCTTTCCATGTCCATTCCCCTCGCCGAACGACTGCGTCCCCGTACGCTCGATGAATATATCGGACAGGCCCACTTGGTCGGGCAGAACGGCGTATTCCGCAAGTTCCTCGAAACGGGCAATGTCCCCTCGTTCATCCTCTGGGGTCCGCCGGGCGTGGGAAAAACTACGCTGGCCAAGATCGTTGCCACGACTCTCAAACGCCCGTTCTACACCCTGTCGGCCGTCACGTCGGGCGTCAAGGAGGTGCGCGAGGTGTTGGAATCGGCCCGCAAGCAGAAATTCTTCGACTCCAAACCGCCGATCCTGTTCATCGACGAAATCCACCGCTTCAACAAGTCGCAGCAGGACTCGCTGCTGGGTGCTGTCGAACAGGGCGTGGTGACGCTGATCGGAGCCACGACCGAAAATCCCTCGTTCGAGGTGATTTCACCGCTGTTGAGCCGCTGCCAGGTCTATATCCTCCAGCCGATGACCGACGGGGAGCTGCAAACCCTCCTCGACCGGGCCCTCGCCACCGATCCGGAGCTCAAAACCCGGGAGATCGAGGTGCAGGAAACCGAAGCGCTGTTCCGTTTCTCGGGCGGCGACGCCCGCAAGCTGCTCAACATTCTGGACATCATCACGGGTGCCGCAAACGGTAAAGTAACGATCACTAACCAATACGTCACCGACTGTCTGCAACAGAACATCGCCCTCTACGACAAGAACGGCGAACAGCACTACGACGTGATCTCGGCCTTCATCAAATCGGTGCGGGGCAGCGATCCCAACGCAGCGATCTACTACCTGGCCCGCATGCTGGCCGGAGGCGAGGAGCCGCGCTTCATCGCCCGCCGGTTGGTGATCCTGGCCTCGGAAGACATCAGCCTGGCCAATCCCAACGCCCTGCTGCTGGCCAACGCCTGTTTCGACACGGTACACAAGATCGGCATGCCCGAAGCCCGCATCACGCTGGCCGAAACCACGATCTACCTGGCCACCTCGCCCAAGAGCAAATCGGCCTACATGGCCATCAACCAGGCGCTCTCCTTCGTCGAACACGATACGACCAACCGCCCGGTACCCCTGCACCTGCGCAACGCTCCGACCAAGCTGATGGATCAGGCAGGATACGGCAAAGGCTATAAATACGCCCACGACTACGGCGGATTCGCCGAGCTGGAGTTCATGCCCGAAACGCTCAAAGGCAAGAAATTCTACGAGCCGAACACCCGCAACGCCGCCGAGGCGAAGATCGCCGCATGCATCCGGGATCTGTGGAAGGACAAATATAAATAACAGCCGGAGACACAACGCCTTCCGGCATTCCTGAAGCCGACTGCCGGACAGCCCCGGAAATACGATCGGACAACATCCCGTACTTCGTCCCGGCGAACGGCAGCGACACAATACTTTGATTCCGAATGAAAATGAAACAGAGTGGTAAAATCACAATAATATTGGTATTAACTATATTGTTGGTGGGATTTATAGTCTTTAAATGTTATTTGACTTGTAAATATGATAAGTTGATGAGCCGAATAATATCAGACAATCAATTGACGGCAACATACCAACAACTTCCTATGGTGTACTATGATACAGTCGGTTATTTCCCCGAATCAATGGATGACGCGGTTGCTTTCGTCCAAAAAACCTATTGGCCAGATATGAAAGAAGAGGATTTAAGAGCACAACAACTATTGACCGATCCTCTTGCAAAAAACAAGGAAGAATTACAATATTTTCCTCTTTATGACTATCGTACAAAACGTCCTGTTTCTTTTCTCTTTTTGAGTGCGGGTATCGATGGAAAAATAGATAATAAATTGTCACATAATGATACATTATATGTTCATAATTGGTGGGCAGACCTCAATGTTTACAATTATGAGGAGGCAATTCTGTTAGAAAATTGGAATAAAAATGCACGTGAGTGTTGGGCACTGTCAAATACACCCAAAGATGTACAGCTTCCACCGCAACCTCGAGTACATGGTATTCGTTTCATTGATTATTTTTGTGGAAATAAAGACTGGATTGTACAATTAGGGCCTATTTAGTTTCCAACGTACTAAAAGCACGGAAGAAAACAAATCGCAGCGAGGAACAGTCTGACGATAAAAGATATATCTCCTACCCGGCAAGAGAGAGAGAGAAAGAAGACAAACCGCATAGCATAACGAAGCAAAACTGTTCCCGAAACTTACCGGTATCATAAAACAAACACAGACCTCCCATGAAACGCATAGGACTCATATCCGACACCCACGGTACGTTCGACCAAACGCTCAAAACATTCCTCAAGGACGTGGACGAAATCTGGCACGCCGGGGACATCGGCTCTCCGGAGGTCGCCGACCAGATCGCGGCGTTCAAACCCCTGCGGGCCGTCTATGGCAATATCGACGGAGGTATCATGCGACGCACCTACCGCGAATTTCTCTCCTTCGAGTGCGAAGGGGTGAGCGTCCTGATGACCCACATCGGCGGCTATCCCCGCCACTACACCCCGCAGGCCGTAGCGCGGATCCAATCGCTGCGCCCGAAAATCTTCATCGCGGGGCACTCCCACATTCTCAAGGTCATCTACGACCCCGTTTACGACCTGCTTCACCTCAACCCCGGCGCTGCCGGCTGCTACGGTTTCCACAAGGTGCGCAGCGCCCTGCGCTTCACCATCGACGGCACCGACATCCGCGACATGGAAATCGGCGAATGGCCTCGTCCCGGCGCTTGATAAAGGGACGAAATCGTTCAATATGCAATATTTTTATTTAACATAATATTACCTGGGATTTCTTCGTTATAAGTCTGTAATTTCAACAGGACAAAACGTACATTTTCGACAAGCGAGGAGAGAGCGACCGCGTTCGCTTTTCCGAACACGGAAAACTAAAAAAGGAATCCAAGATGCAAGCTAAAATCTCAAAAACGCTCGAGGCCATCATCGCCCGTACGGCATTCGAAACCTCGAAACGCGCTATTACCCACTCACTCAAGGATTTTCTCACCCTTGAGATTCTGCGGGAAGAAGGGTCCTTAGCGCATCAGATACTCACCTCCCGCCTCAAGGACTGGGAGATTCACCAAATATGCCTTCGCATCGAAAGCGAGATTCGGTCGGTATCGGCACCCGATTCATCGAGGCAGAATCCCGAAGAATTTTTCCCTTTATACACCAGAGAATTACAACGATTGTTCGCCCCGATGCACCATGTTTCGACGGCACACGCACTGCTGCACATCGTGAGCGACCCGCACACGATCACTTCGCAGGTGCTGGCCATGTACCATTTCGATGCACAGGCGATAGCGACCGAACTGCAAAAGATGACCCTGGAGGCCGATCAAACGACGCCTCCGGATACCAATTTTCGGCCGACACCCGAACTACGGTTCATCGGCCTGCGCGAACCTGTCCGGGACACTCCTGCTTTGCTACCTCCCCTGATGGTCGAATTCGGCACCGA
>OGNZ01001058.1_pt1 | contig 13535 bp, 13 predicted proteins | sample 1573601 | NCBI WGS metagenome assembly OGNZ01 (sample SAMEA2582009, study PRJEB24529) | metagenome | biome: Human gut stool | place: China | collected 2011
CGTCCATAAATGCACCGACCGGAGAGCAATTCCGGGCAGTATTTCCTTTGTCCCTTCCGTGGCGGGGCTGATCATTTGAGGATAGGTGATCAAAGACCTCATTCAGGAGGGAAAAGCACAAAAAGAATAGCTTTTTCAACCGGAGTGCGTTATAATCTTTTTATCTATTAAGCTGTCAGGGGCTGTTCCCGGCAGTTCATTTTAGAAAGAATATACAAAGGTCATAAGGGTACAAAGGAGGTTATTTTATCTATGGCAGAAGCGGTAAAACAGGAACAGACAGAAGGGGAAACTGTCTCACTGGACAACATGAAAGATCTCAAGGGGAAAAAGGGAGCAAATCTGATCGTCAAGATCCTCGCGATGGTACTGATGCCGATGCTGGTCATCATATTTTTTGCGATGCTGGCATTGAAGGCAGTCGGCAACAACACCGCGGAAACGCTTGTGAAGGAAGAGCTGGCTGCTACGGAATATGCGATGCAGCTGAATCTGGACAGCGCTTCTGGGGAGGGCTTCCGTTATGAGAACGGCAGTCTCTGCAAGGGCGAGATCAATTTTACAGAGAATCAGAGCTTTTTCCAGAATTTCACGAGCAATACCAACGTAGATGTGGTACTGTTCTGGGACAAGGAAGCGGCAGCAGCAAGCTTTGACTATTCCGGCATCGTACTGAGTGATTCTGTGGCATCCAAAGTACTGGCAGGATCGGAATATTTTGACACTTCCCTGAAGCTGGGGGATACCAGATATTATGCATATCTGACACCGATTACCGGAACCGACGGCAAGACAGCGGGGGCTCTGGCAGTGGCGATCCCGGTGGAGCACGTGAAAGAACTGTATTCCGGCATTGTGAGATCCAATACGATCTTTATGTATGTGCTGGCACTGATCTTCTGTAGCAGTACGATTTTAGTCGTACGTCTGATTTCCAGAGCACTGCTTGGTGTGGTCAGCAATCTGGATCAGGTGGCTGAAGGCAGGCTGAATTTTGATATCTCCACGAAGCTGGTAAACAGAACCGATGAAGTCGGCAAAATTGCCAGAGCGGTGCATTCCGTTGTGGTAGGCTTCTCCCGGATCATTACCAATATCCACAGTTCCATGCAAGAGATGGATGAATTCACCGGAACTTTTTCGAGCAATTTTGACAGTATCGGACAGTCTATTTCCGCAGTCAATACCGCGGTCAACGAGATTGCGCAGGGCGCTACCACTCAGGCGGCAGACACCCAGAAGGTCAGCGAGAGCATGAACGATATGAGCAATGCGCTGAACCGCACAGCAGACAGTGTGAACGTACTGAGTAGCAGCGCAGCCAACATGAAGGAAAGCAATGCCACCGTGGACAGCACCCTGAAGGAACTGTTGAAGATCAGCTCTCATACACAGCAGTCGGTGGATCAGGTGCAGGAGCAGACCAATATCACCAACGAGTCCGCACAGGCGATTCAGGCAGCTACCGATATCATCGCAGGTATTGCGAACCAGACCAACCTGCTGTCATTAAATGCCAGCATTGAGGCAGCGAGAGCCGGTGAGATGGGCAGAGGCTTCGCAGTCGTAGCGGAAGAGATCCGTGGTCTGGCAGACCAGTCCAAGGAATCCGCAGACAAGATCCGCGGCATCGTGGAGAACCTGATCAGCAATTCCAACCAGAGCGTAGAGATTATGAATGGCGTAGTCGGCGAGATCCACCAGCAGAATGAGAAGCTGGGCAATACACTGGAGGTATTCGACACCCTGAATCAGGAGGTTCAGAATGTCGTCGGTGAGATTAACGTGATCTCCGAAGAGCTGGATCATATCGAAGCATACCGGACAGATGTAGCGGACAAGATCGACAGTCTGACCGAGATCTCCCAGAATAATGCAGCCAGCACCGAGGAGACGGCGGCGACGATGGATCAGCTGTCAGAGATCGTGGAGGATTGCCGGAAGGCCACCGTACAGCTGAATGTGATCGCAGACGAGCTCAATGCGAATGCAAAGAAGTTCAAGATCTAGGAAGCCGGGGACATTACGAGATACACGAAGAATATGGGGGCACTGCTGCAGATATTTGCGGCAGTGCCTTTTCTGGAAAGGAGAGACCTGTGGAAGATACAGCCATACTGGATCTCTACTGGGCGCGGGACGAGCGCGCTATTACAGAGACACAGAAATCCTATGGAAAATACTGTTACAGCATCGCTTACCATATTTTACATGACAGGGAAGACACGGAGGAGTGCTTAAACGATACGTGGATGCGGGCGTGGAATGCCATTCCACCGAAAAAACCGAACCGTCTGGAGCTTTTTCTGGGAACAATTACCCGCAATCTGTCGTTTGATAGATGGAAGGGGCGTCATGCACAGAAGCGGGGAAACGGCACGATGGATATGGCACTGGATGAACTGGCGGAATGCATTCCCGCAGCTCACGATACGGAAAGTATTGTGGAAGCAGCGGAGTTAGAGCGGAGCATCAATGCTTTCCTGCATACGCTCTCCGAACAGGAATGTAATGTTTTTTTACGAAGGTACTGGTTCGTGGAGGAGTATGTCCAGATCGCAGAGCGTTATGGCATGAATCTGAATACGGTGAAGACATCCCTGTTCCGCACGAGAAAAAAGCTACAGAAATATCTGGAGCAGCAGGGAATTGTCTTGTAAGAGGAAGAGAAGATGAGCGAGCAAAACAGAGAAAAAGAAGAAAGATTGTTCCGTGCCCTGTCCGGTGTGGAGGAGGAATTACTGCATCGGAGTGAACAGAATGAAGGTGTGGAAAAGCGGAAAGCAAATGGGAAAATACGCAGATTTCCTCTATACTATGTGTCCCGCATTGCTGCAGCCTGTCTTTGCTTCGTGGCCATGGGGGCTGTGTTTGTGACAGTACGCAACAGCTCCAAAATGGCAGACAGTACAAGCAATGACGCGGCGGCACCGCAGTCAGCATACAGCGCAGGCGCAGAAAGTGCGGCACCGGCGGAAAATTTTGCAGCGGCGCAGGCAGAGAATGCCGCAGAAGAGGCGGAGATGGCAGAAGTGACCGCAGATATGCCGGAAGGTGCTGTGGCGGAGGTGACGGCAGACGCGGATGGCGCTGTTACAGGGAATCTGCAGGCGGCACAAAAGAATGACAGCATGGATGAGAAGCAGAGAAGCCAGCCCGCTGTAAGCGGCAATGAGGCGTCCGGTGCAGAGGACAGCATGGAAGAAGCAGAACAAGATCAGGAAGAGACACTTATAGAAAAACAGAATAGCCCCTCCTTAGAGAAAATGAAAACGAAAGGGCAACAATAAGCAATGAGTATGATAGAGAAACATGACATGACCCAGGGAAAGATACTGTTGCCTTTAGTATCGTTTACGATTCCCCTGGTACTGGGCAATCTGTTTCAGCTGACCTACAACGCTGCGGACTCCGTGATTGTAGGAAAATACGTGGGAGAGCAGGCACTGGCAGCAGTGGGAACTTCCACACCGATCATGAATATAGCGATCCTATTGATCAGTGGAATGTGCATGGGAGCCAGCGTCTTAATGAGCTCCCAGTATGGTGCCAAGGATTATGATACTCTGTCGAAGCAGATCAGCACCACCATGCTGGCAGGTTGCGGATTCTCTGTGGTATTTTCATTGCTCATGCTGCTGCTTGCGACACCGGTGCTTCGGCTGATCCGGGTGCCGGAGACTGCGATTCCGGAAGCTGCGGTATATCTTCGGATCATTTTCCTGGGACTGATATTTACATTTATCTATAATTTCCTGGCGAACACCATGCGGGCGCTGGGAGACAGTAAGACACCGTTGTATTTTCTGGTAACCAGTGCTTTTTTAAACATTTTCGGAGATCTGTTCTTCGTGGTGGTATTACGAAGGGGCGTGGCGGGAAGTGCCATTGCCACAGTGTGCAGCGAGGGCCTGTGCTGCCTGCTGTGCGGCATTTATATCAAGAAAAAGATTCCACTGTTATGCCTTGGAAAAAAGTGGTGGGTCTTTGATAAGAGCCTGCTTGGTAAGACTGTCAGCTACGGCAGCACCAGTGCCATGCAACAGGTATGCTTACAGCTGGGCAAGCTCATCATTCAGTCAGTAGTCAATACTCAGGGTGTGGCGGTTATGGCAGCATTTACCGCAGTGAACCGCGTGGATGATTTCGCTTATACGCCGCAGCAGAACATCGGACATGCCATGACGACTTTCCTGGCGCAGAACAATGGCGCCGGACACAAAGAGCGCATGAAGAAAGGTTTTCAGACAGGATTGTTGATCGAGCTGGTCTATTCCATCGGTTTGTTTGCGGTAATCTGGGGCCTGGCTTGGCAGATCATGACTCTGTTCGCCGAGGATGGGGATGCGCAGGTGGTATCTCTCGGAATCAGTTATCTGCACCTGATCTCCTGGATGTATATCCTGCCGGGAATGACCAACGGAATCCAGGGATTCTTCCGCGGCATCGGCGATCTGAAGGTGACACTGTACAGCACCTTTATGAATATGTTGGGCAGAGTTGTGGCGGTATTCGTGATGCTGCGTCTGCTGCATATGGACTTCGTCAGCCTGGCATGGGCCAACATGATCGGCTGGATCGTGATGCTGTTGTTCGAGATACCGTTATTGGTGAAATCCCTGCGCAGTGGCGAGTGTGGATAGAATGAAAGGCAGGAAAAAGTTTTTCGGACCCGTTGTGCTGCTGTGGAAAAAATGGTATGATAGAATTAATGATGTATAGCCGTTTCGGCGGCGGATTGAGAGGATGAAATGGACAAGATTATTTTAACGGGTGACAGACCCACCGGAAGACTACATGTAGGACATTATGTCGGCTCTCTCAGGAGACGTGTGGAGCTGCAGAACTCCGGCGAATATAAGAAGACCTTTATCATGATCGCAGATGCACAGGCTCTGACGGATAATATCGAGAATCCGGAGAAGGTGCGCCAGAATATAATCGAAGTGGCACTGGATTACATGTCTTGCGGACTGGATCCTGCTAAGGCTACGATTTTCATTCAGTCTCAGATCTCCGAATTGTGTGAACTGACCTTTTATTATATGGATCTGGTGACCGTAGCCAGATTACAGAGAAACCCGACTGTTAAGAGCGAGATCCAGATGCGTAACTTCGAAGCGAGCATTCCAGTAGGCTTCTTCACCTACCCGATCAGCCAGGCTTCTGATATTACTGCATTTAAGGCAACGACTGTTCCGGTAGGCGGTGACCAGCTGCCGATGATCGAGCAGACCAGAGAGATCGTGCACAAGTTCAATACCGTATATGCACCGGTGCTGGTAGAGCCTAAGGCACTTTTACCTGAGAACGAAGCATGTCAGAGACTGCCCGGCATCGATGGCAAGGCAAAAATGAGCAAATCCCTGGGTAACTGCATCTATCTGTCAGACAGTGCAGATGATGTGCGCACCAAGATCATGAGTATGTACACCGATCCGGAGCATCTGTTAGTCAGCGATCCCGGACACCTGGAAGGCAACACCGTATTCACTTATCTGGATGCCTTCTGCCGGCCGGAGCATTTTGAGAGATATCTGCCGGATTATGCAGATCTGGATGAACTGAAAGCGCATTATACCAGAGGCGGTCTGGGAGATGTGAAGGTGAAGAAGTTCCTGAATAATGTTATGCAGGAGACTTTGGAGCCGATCCGTAACCGCAGAAAAGAACTGGAGAAGGATATTCCCGCAGTTTATGATATCCTGAAAAAAGGCAGTGATGAGGCACGTGAAGTGGCAGCGCAGACTCTGGCTGAGGTGAAGAGTGCAATGCGTATCAACTACTTTGAGGATGCAGAGCTGATCCGGATGCAGAGCGAGAAATACGAAGGACAATAAAGACGAATTATTAAGAAAAAGGACATTTCCGGAGACCGGAGACGTCCTTTTTTATATACACTGAATACGCAGGCATTTATTATCAGTTGTTGCCGTAATTGACATACAGCGATGTCTTTTGGAAATACTGAGCGACCTTCCTGCTGGTGGGATCTTCCGGGTCACCGGGGAGATCACCGGTATAGATCAACGCCGGCTGATGTATAAACGGTGTCAGGACCACATCTGTAACCTCCGGATCATTCAGGAGAAGCAGACGGTCTTCGTATTCCGCGGCGTAGGCAGCGGCTTCCCCATCTGTCAGTACCCGGATGGCTTTCATGGCGGAAGTTTCCTGCCACAATCCGGTACAGAGGATGCTGAATAACAGAACTGCCATAGCAAGATAACGAGCGGTGTTAAGCTTTCCTGAGACTTCTATTCTCTCCGGGGGGGTCGGTCGTGCCTGCATTTTCAGAAGCACAAAGCCGATCCAATAGAAGAATACGGTAAAACTGATCAGTAGGAACATATAATAGACGATGGCAACCGCCCGGCCCGGTCCCGTGGAGTTCATGGTATAGAACAGGGGACAGGACATGGAGCAGAACAGTCCGTAAGCATAACCGGTAAACAGAATAGGGTGGGAGAAAAATGCTCCGTTTTTCTTCTGCAGGATCCGCAGGAAGACCGGCAGCAGAAGCAGCGCGGCAAGCACCCACCACAATCCCGTCCAGGCAAGGGTATAACGGATGCCCTGTAACAGACATTTTGCAATCGCTTTCCAGGCAGGAATCTTCCACATGCCGCTTTGACGTACGTGATTGCCGGGAGCCATGGCGCTTACGGCGAAGGACAACAGGAGAACGACAGAAGTAATCCCGCAGATATATGCTTTTTTATTTTTCTGTAACAGTAACAGAAGTGTTATGGTTACTGACAGAAGCATACAGGGAAGAAGAGAAACATAGTTGCCGCCGCCCAAAAAGACAGCGAACAGGAGTAGTGGAAGCAACAGGATCCGCTTTCCATTGTCCAGGTAGCGAAACAGTGTGCCGAGGAAAAACAGTGTCACGGCAAAGAAACCGGTGTAATACATGGAGCCATTGTACCAGTAGAAGCTGTCACATTGAAATTCCACTGTCTGAATACACAGAAAGCTGAGAATGGAAGAAACGGTGATCCATTCTCCGCAAGTTCCCGGCAGAAAACGGCGGAACAGAGGACACAGCAGATAAAAAATACCTCCGCACAATAAAAGCAGGATTACGAAAGTCACCAGATGATAGGCGGTATTGGAAAATGCATTGGGTGCCAGATACATCAGGAAAAGCGCTGAATAGGTTCCCTGCCAGATCTGATAGCTGTCTGCGACACCTGCGCAGGCAGCGTCAAGCGTTTGTGTGATGCTTCCTGTCTGCTGCCAGACCAAATGAGTCTTCGCACCGTAATAATAATCGTCGCCGGTGGGATAATTGTAGCGTCCCAGCCAGATCAGAGGGATCAGACTGAGTAGCAGGATCGCAAGGAAAATATATGGTTTCCATTTCGCAAAATTATTTTTCATAAGGGGAATGACTCCTGAGCAGATTTTGTAATACTATGATCAGTATAACATACCTGCAAAGACAGGAAAAGAGACTTGTTTTGCAAAAGATGAGAGTATATAATCAGCTTAAAGACGGTGGAAGGAGGATGCGTCATGGATAAGAAAGATAACAGAGATCCGGAAAGAGAGCCGGAAGGAAATAGCTTTGATTATGAAGAACTTGCAAATGAGCCTGCGGAGGATCAGGGCTATGAAGAGTACCGGGAAGAAGATGATTTTGATGAGGATGAAGAGGCGGTATTCCACTTCAGACCATGGATGATCCCGGTGTTTGCGGGAATGATGATCCTGGCGATCCTGATCTGCATTCCACTATGGAAATTAAGCAGCCATAGCGGGGGAGCGGGAGACAGCGACGCATTGGTGACAGCAACGGAAGCACAGACGACAGAGGCTACGGATATCCCATAGACGGTAATGGCACCTGAGGTGTCCACAGAACCGATTACCACACCGGAGCCTACGGCAGCGCCGACAGAGACTCCACAGGCGACCCCGGCAGCAACCCCAGAAGCAACAATACAGCCGACAGAGGCACCGGCGGCTACGGAGATCCCCAATGCCAATAGTGCCGGAAATGCTCTTGCGGAAGGAAACGCCATGACATTCGGAGATGTGAACGAGACCGTCACCGCCAAAGATGTAATTAACCTTCGCAGTACTCCCTATACCGGAGACGAAGGAAATGTGGTGGGACAGCTGAAAAACGGAGAGACGCTGGTCCGTACCGGCAGAAACGATTCCACCGGCTGGTCCAGACTGGATTATAACGGGCAGACCGTCTATGCGGTGTCCGCATACCTGACGACCGACCTGACTTACACGAAACCGACAGCGCCGGTGAATTCCAACCGAGTCAGCACCCAGGACGGCAGAGTGATCGTATTTGTGGATTGTGATGACTACATTACCCCCAAGGATCTGATCAACCTGCGGACAGAACCCAGCACCAGCGAGGGGGAGAGTACCGTGCGTACCCAGGTGCGGAATGGTACCAACCTGCATCGTACGGGATACAGTGAAGCCTCCGGCTGGTCCAGAGTGGAATATAACGGAGAAATTTTGTATGCCGTGACTAATTATGTGATCTCGGGAAGTGCACCGGAGTAACAGAAGCGAATCAAATTTTCTATAAGCCAGTAGCCCCGAGCGGACAGCCGGGGCTACTGCAATATTAGAGAAAAGAATAAGGGATAGGTGAATTTATTTCGGTCTGACGGTCAGTCTCTGGATCCGACCGTTTTCATCGGTCTCACGGACCGTGGCGATAGCCATGATGTTGTAGCCACCAAAATTGGCAATGAATTCTGCCTGCTCGTCATTAACGACCTCGGCATCTAAAATGGAGTACCGGCGGAAGCCGAATTTATTACGGAAGAACATGTTAATGGCTTCTTTTCCGTAGATATGATACTCCTGCTGGGAAGCGGAGGCGGTACAATAGTCACACAGAATGCCGTCGGGAGTGAACAACTCTGCAAGTCCGGCAAAATCTTTATTTTCCATAGCTTCTACATATTTTTCAATGGGTCTCATAGTGTGTTCCTCCTTAATATACCTTTTCAGAATTTAACAGTGCATCGGTACCGCCGTCTACGAACATGATGTTGCCGTTGACGCCTCTGGCGGAATCGGAAGCTAAAAATACCATAACTTCCGCAATCTCTTCCGGTGCCATCAGACATTCCTGACCGTACTTGGTGGGAATAGGGAGAGCGTTCAGCGCCATTTTTGCGGTGGTACTCATGGTAGCGGTCATGGCAGTATGTACGTTGCCGGGAGCTACCGCATTGATGCGGACACCGTTGGCTGCCCAGGTAGCGGATACTCTGCGGACCCATCTTGCCAGAGCGTACTTGGTGGATACATAGAGGCTGTTGCCTACGGAGAGGTTGGTGGAATCCATAGAGGATACCAGGCTTAATACTCTCTTTTCATCACCGATGTTATTCAACAGATCTACGATATCTTTCCGTCCGGCACCCTGGGAAATGGTGTTGGATACCGTGACTACGCAGCTGCCGTGCTTTTTCTGAAGGAGGTCATAGACGCCCTTTGCAATGGCTACGGTCCCGAAATAGTTCAGGGAAATGATCAGCTCTAGATTGCCGCAGGCACCGGAGACACCGGCATTACAGATCATGCCGTCGAGACCTTCGGGATGCAGCTCGTGCAGCTTGTCTACTGCAGTCTGTCTTCCCTCCGGTGTGGCCAGGTTCACACAGATGTCGCCGTCTTTTAAGTCGATATTGATGACCTCATGTCCTCTTTGCTGTAACAGTTCTTTTGTCTTGGCGCCGATCCCGCTGGATGCGCCGGTGATTGCATATACGCCCATATTAATCCTCCTTGTTTTCCTTCCTGCTTGCTTTTGCTTTATGAGTTCATTATAATAAAATCTGATATCTTTTAAATAACCAAAACGAGAAAAAATGAGGATACCAGATGCTGACCTATGACCTGACTGCCCGTGGCAGAAAAACCATGTATGAATACTTATATGAAGCGATGAAAGCAGATATTTTGAGCGGACGGCTGGCGGCGGGAGAGAAACTTCCTTCGAAGCGGGCGTTTGCCGAGCACTTACAGGTCAGTGTCAAGACCGTGGAGAATACCTATGAACAGCTGCTGCTGGAAGGCTACATCCGGTCGGAGGAGAAGAGAGGATATTTTGTCAATCGTCTGGAGGTGAAGAACACAGCTGCTCCAGCGTATGCTTCCTTTGTGACCCGCTTCCGTGAGGAGGAATATCTGGCGGATCTGACGGCGAATAATATTCAATACGATAAGTTCCCCTTTGCCCCCTGGGCGAAGATCATGCGTCAGACCCCGACGCATTACGATACGTCTCTGCTTAAGACAGTTCCTTTTAATGGGGTGGAAAAATTAAGAGTGGCGATCGCCGAGCATCTGTACCGATACCGCGGCATGCAGGTATCGCCGGATCATATTATCGTGGGTGCCGGAACGGAATACCTCTACAGCCGTCTGTTACAGCTCCTTGGGAAAAATGCAAAATTCGGTGTGGAGAATCCGGGCTACCGAAAGATCACGAAATTATATGAGGTGGGCGGCGTGGCATGGGACTATGTGGACATCGACGGACAGGGAATGAAGGTAGAACAGCTGAAGCAAAAGGGCATTACAGTTGCTCACGTGTCGCCGGAACACCATTTCCCCATCGGACTGGTCATGCCGGTGGGAAGACGGCAGGAGCTGCTTCGCTGGGCGGCGGAGGAGCCGGAGCGTTATATCGTGGAGGATGATTTCGACTGTGAGTTCCGCATGGTGGGCAAACCTATCCCTTCCGTGCAGTCCATGGATCGGAATCACAGAGTTATCTATATCAATACTTTTTCCAAGACTATGGTACCGTCCTTACGTATCGGCTATATGGTGCTGCCGGAGAAGCTGATGGAACGGTATATTTCCACCATGAATTTCTATTCCTGCACGGTATCCGGTTTTGAACAATATGCCATGGCGGCTTTCCTGGAGCAGGGATATTTTGAACGTCACATTCGGAGACTGATCAACGATTACAGAGAGCAGAGAGAGCGGATCTGCCGGATGTTTCGCAAGTCACCCTTAAGTCGGATCAGTCAGATCTATCAGGATGATGCCGGAACCCATTTCCTGCTGCATGTGCGGACGGATTTAAGCGATGTGGAGATCAAGTGGGCGGCGAGACAACAAGGGATCCTGGTCAACTGCCTGTCGGAATATTGTTTTGCGAATGCGCAGAAATACCGGGGGATACTGGTCATCCACTATTCGGATATGGAGGATGAGGTGTTGCAGAAGGTGATCAGGGCGCTGGAGGAGATTTTTTTATGATCACAGTTTAGCCAGCACCATTCGCAAAGCCGTGCTAGCGCACTTTTCCGTCACTTCGTGTCGGCCTTTGCTCATGAACCGGCGCTCAACACATGAACATATTTGCTCACAAAATCATGCGAGCATGATTTGTGTTTCACAATATGTTCATGGCTAAACTGTTAGAATCATAATTTTTCCACAATGCGGGAACACTGACAAAAAAGAATGCAGTGTTATCGCATGGAAGGAGAAATTATGAATCAGAGAGTGGGAAGAAGCAGTATCCGTCTGGCGCAGCCGGTGTGTGTGATCGCCGGTGCCGCTATTGTAGGGAAAAAAGAAGGCGAGGGACCGTTAGGAGCCCTGTTTGACATGGTGGGAGAGAATGATCTCTTCGGCTGTAAGACATGGGAAGAGGCGGAAAGCAATCTTCAGAAGGATGCAGTCTACATGGTCATGGAAAAGGCCGGGTGGAAAGCAGAGGATGTCTCGTATCTCTTCGCCGGTGATCTGTTGGGACAGTGCATTGCCACTTCCTTCGGCATTTCCGCTTACAATATTCCCCTGTTCGGAGTCTATGGTGCCTGCTCTACCTGCGGGGAAGCGCTGACACTGGGAGCTGTGATGGCAGCGGGAGGTTATGCGGAGCATGTGGTCTGCGTGACATCCAGCCATTTCGCCAGTGCGGAGAAGGAGTTCCGCTTTCCGTTAGATTATGGGAACCAGAGACCTCTGTCTGCCAGCTGGACGGTGACAGGAAGCGGAGCCTTTGCCCTGGGGCTGAATCAGAAATGCAGAGCTCACATCACCGGCATGACTCCCGGGCGGATCGTGGACTACGGACTCAAGGATTCCATGAACATGGGGGCCTGCATGGCACCTGCCGCCGCAGATACCATCGAACGCCACCTGGAGGATTTTCATGTGCAGCCACAGGAATATGACCGGATCATCACCGGGGATCTGGGAAGAGTGGGACAGACAGTGCTGATCGATCTGCTACGGGAGAAGGGAATAGATATTGCCGGCAGGCACATGGACTGCGGCATTGAGATCTTTGATGCAGATGCCCAGGACACCCATGCAGGTGGCAGCGGCTGCGGCTGCAGCGCCGTGACTCTGGCAGCATATATTCTCCCGAAGCTGGAATCCGGCGAATGGAAAAAAGTCCTCTTCCTCCCCACCGGAGCCCTGCTCAGCAAGACAAGTTTTAATGAAGGCAAAAGCGTGCCGGGGATCGCACATGCGGTAGTATTGGAGAGCCCGGTGGTGATATAGGGAAAAGCAACAGGTCAGAAATGAAATCACTCTTGCAAGCGCTGTAAGTTACTGGTAAAATAAACCTCAAACGGCGAAAAATATTATGCCGGGAATGGCTGGTGAGTCAGAATGCGCAGGATAGAATTTAAGATGGAACGACCGGGACTGTTGGAGGTCGGACAGAAGATCACGGTTACGGAGGGACTTCTGCCCAGTAACTATTATTATACGATAGACCCTTCCCTTGCCATGTCTCCGAATATTCCGTTCCGTTACCGGTTGAAGAACCGGGAGGGCGTTGTAGCAGATATCGTGGAGAATTCCAGAGGATTCTATGTGACGGCGGAATTTGATGAGCCGGAGGTAGATATGACGAAGTAAACGCCGGGGATGCCACAGGAATTTCGGAACATGCCGGGAGGCAGGCAGCTCAAGGCGTAGATGACAGATCTAAGAAAGAATTAAATTAAAAGAATTAAATTATAGGAAGAAGAGGAGCACATTATGTTACAGAAGATTTCAACAGACAAAGCACCTGCAGCGATCGGACCTTACTCCCAGGGTATCGTACTGGGCAATATCTTTTTCGCATCCGGACAGATCACCATTGATCCTGCTACCGGCGAGATTCACGGAACTACCATCGAGGAACAGGCAGAGCAGGTAATGAAGAATATCGGCGAGCTGTTAAAGGCAGCAGGCACCGATTACACCAGAGTAGCCAAGACCTCCTGTTTCCTGGCAGACATGAGCGATTTCGCAGCGTTCAATCAGGTCTATGCGAAATATTTTACTGAGAATCCTGCCAGAAGCTGTGTTGCAGTCAAGACGCTTCCCAAGAACGTATTATGTGAAGTGGAAGTTATTGCAGAAGTATAATGAAGAACGAGACGGAAGATCGTCGCTTACAGGCGGCGATTTTCTTGTGTATAGGTAAGGTGGATAGAAACTTATGAAAAATAATATTACTCTGATCGGCATGCCGGGTTCGGGAAAAAGTCAACAATAAGGTAGAGAGTCTCGACTTC
>OGNZ01001064.1_pt1 | contig 13446 bp, 9 predicted proteins | sample 1573601 | NCBI WGS metagenome assembly OGNZ01 (sample SAMEA2582009, study PRJEB24529) | metagenome | biome: Human gut stool | place: China | collected 2011
GTCTTTTCATTATCATTATAGTGTATATAAGGAAGGCCGTAAGTTCCGGACGGAATGGGACTTCGTACCTCGCCGTTTCAGGGCCGACATCACCAAAACTTATTCGTTCCGGGACGCCTGGCAGGATGTCCCCCTCTTGTCTCATCTTTATACTTCCGCTTTTACGCAGTGTGTCCGTCCGCATACGGCCGAGACGGAAGGACTGCCATATTTCAACAGTACGTTGATGTTGAAGGTGAGTCCTCCTCAGCTTGAGGCAGGGCAGGCGTTGGCTCTCCTTGGTAACCAACCGGCGTTGGGGGAATGGAATCCGAATTTTGCGTTTCGCATGAAAGAGACGGGGCTGTACGAGTGGAGTGTGACCTTGAGCGCGGCCGGTGTCACTTTTCCCATGGAATATAAATATGTCGTCATTGATGCGAAGACGGGCGATTTCGTGGCGTGGGAAGGCGGAGAAAACCGTGTGCTGCCGATAAGCGGGGTGGCAAAAGACGAAGAGGACATAGGATGCGAAGGACGCATTGATTGAAGAACTTCAGGATAAAGTAAAACGCCAGATGGCGGAATTTGATAATTTCAGAAAGAGAACTGAGAAGGAAAAGTCTTCCATGTTTGAAATGGGTGCTTCCGATATGATTAAGAAGCTTCTTCCAATCGTTGATAACTTTGAAAGATCATTAGCAATTGAAAATCCAAGTGAAGAAGTGGCAAACTTCTTAAAAGGATATGAAATGATTTATAAACAAATCATGACATTATTAGAAAACCAAGGCGTTAAAGTAATTGAAGCAGAAGGCAAAGAATTTGATCCTAACTTCCATCAAGCAGTAATGACTGTAAGTGACGAAAACTTTAAACCTGGCATGGTTGTTGAAGAATTACAAAAAGGTTACATGTTAAAAGATCGCGTTATTCGTGCATCTTTAGTAAAAGTAAGTGAATAAAAATAGGAGGATTTATATTATGGCAAAAATTATTGGTATTGACTTAGGAACTACAAACTCTTGTGTTGCCGTATTCGAAGGTAACGAACCTGTAGTAATTGCAAACAGTGAAGGCAAGCGCACCACTCCTTCAGTAGTAGCATTTGTTGATGGTGGCGAACGTAAAATCGGTGATCCTGCCAAGCGTCAGGCTATCACGAACCCCACCCGTACGGTTTTCTCCATCAAACGTTTCATGGGCGAAAACTGGGACCAGGTACAGAAAGAAATCGGCCGTATGCCTTATAAAGTAGTAAAGGGTGACAACAATACTCCGCGTGTAGACATCGACGGACGTCTCTATACCCCGCAGGAAATCTCTGCAATGATTCTGCAGAAGATGAAAAAGACTGCCGAGGATTATCTGGGACAAGAAGTGACAGAAGCTGTAATTACCGTCCCCGCATACTTCTCAGACTCCCAACGCCAGGCTACGAAGGAAGCCGGTCAGATTGCAGGTCTTGAAGTGAAGCGTATTGTGAACGAGCCGACTGCCGCAGCTCTTGCTTACGGTATTGACAAGTCTCACAAGGACATGAAGGTTGCCGTATTCGACCTTGGTGGTGGTACATTCGATATCTCTATCCTCGAATTCGGTGGCGGTGTGTTCGAAGTATTGTCAACCAACGGTGACACTCACCTGGGTGGTGATGATTTCGACCAGGTAATTATCGACTGGCTGGTTCAGGAGTTCAAGAACGACGAAGGTGCCGACCTGACTCAAGACCCGATGGCTATGCAACGTCTGAAGGAAGCTGCTGAAAAGGCTAAGATTGAACTGTCCTCTTCTACAAGCACTGAAATCAACTTGCCGTACATCATGCCGGTAGGCGGTGTGCCCAAGCACTTGGTGAAGACGTTGACCCGTGCCAAGTTCGAGGCTCTGGCTCACAACTTGATTCAAGCTTGTTTGGAACCTTGTAAGAAGGCTATGAGCGATGCTGGTCTGAACAATGCGGACATCGATGAAGTAATCCTTGTAGGTGGTTCTTCACGTATCCCGGCTGTACAGAAGTTGGTAGAAGACTTCTTCGGTAAAGTTCCTTCCAAGGGTGTGAATCCGGATGAGGTAGTAGCCGTAGGTGCTGCCGTGCAGGGTGCCGTTTTGACGGACGAAATTAAGGGCGTTGTGTTGCTGGATGTTACTCCGCTGTCTATGGGTATCGAGACTATGGGTGGTGTGATGACGAAGCTGATTGATGCCAACACTACCATCCCCTGCAAGAAGAGCGAGACATTCTCTACTGCTGCCGACAACCAGACGGAGGTTACCATCCATGTATTGCAGGGTGAGCGTCCGATGGCTGCACAGAACAAGTCAATCGGCCAGTTCAACCTGACAGGTATTGCTCCGGCACGTCGCGGTATTCCTCAGATTGAGGTGACATTCGATATCGACGCCAACGGTATCTTGAAGGTGTCTGCCAAAGATAAGGCTACCGGTAAGGAACAGGCTATCCGTATCGAAGCTTCCAGCGGTTTGAGCAAGGAAGAAATCGAAAAGATGAAAGCCGAAGCCGAAGCAAATGCCGAAGCCGATAAGAAAGAACGTGAGAAAGTTGACAAGCTGAATCAAGCCGACTCAATGATTTTCACTACTGAAAATCAGTTGAAAGAACTGGGCGATAAGCTGCCTGCCGACAAGAAAGCTCCGATTGAAGCTGCCTTGCAGAAACTGAAAGATGCTCACAAAGCACAGGATTTAGCTGCTGTTGACTCTGCGATGGCTGAACTGAATACCGCTTTCCAAGCTGCAAGCGCTGAGATGTATGCCCAGAGCGGTGCTCAAGGTGGTGCACAGGCCGGTCCTGATATGAATGCAGGACAGCAAGGCGGTGCTCAGGATAATGGCAAGCATGGGGATAATGTACAGGATGCTGACTTTGAGGAAGTGAAGTAAGTTGCGATAAACAACGATAACTAAAAATAGGAATGCAGGGTGTAACTCAATGAGTTATGCCCTATTTCTTTTTATATCACTTTTCCTTGACTTTGCTTGTTATTCGGATTTTTATTATATATTTGTACCATAATTGTACCGACACTTAAAAGTAGATAATGTGACACCTATAAAAACAGCGGTATTGAGAATGAAGAATATAAGTAAAATGTAGGTTATGCCAGCAGCAAAATTTGAAATAACACGTCAATGCAAGGTTTGTGGAGAAACCTTTGTAGCTAAAACCATTGAATCGTGGTATTGCACTCCCAAATGTTCCAAGATTGCGTGGAAAAGGCGTAAGGATGAAGAACAGAGATTGCAAAGGTTGGACGAAGTGGTTAAGAAGATACCCAAGTCCAAAGAGTATATCACAGTTCCTGAAGCATACGCTTTGTTTGGCATAAGCAAGGAAACTCTTTATCGTTTAATTCGTAAGGGTACAATCCCAAGTGTGAATGCCGGAGAAAGGCAGACTTTACTATCAAAAGAAGAATTGATGAAACTCTATCCTCTCCGAAAGAAAACTCTCACAAAGCCAAAGCCTATTGCCAAGCTGTATAGTCTGGAGCCAAAGGACTGTTATACTATTGGCGAAATCACAGAAAAGTTTCTTGTGAATGAAAGCACTGTTTACCTTCATATACGCAAGTATTCCATTCCTACCAGACAGATAGGTAACTTTGTTTATGTACCAAAGAAAGAAATTGATAATCTATATAAAGGTGTGAAGCGATGAAGAAAGCATTAGTACATGAGTATCGATTAAATATCTCAACTAAGTAATTGCACAACGATAGAAATTCGCATAAATGCATACAACGTAGTACTTTAATTGAGATTTTTATCAAATAAATGTTTTTAATGAATATGGAAAAGAAAGACATATTTCAAGATATTCAAAACATACGAAGTTCCAATCCTGTAATTGTATTGGGAAGTGGAGCATCTGTTTCCTATGGCATACCAGGAATGGGTGTTTTAGCAAATGAGTTAAAAAACTTCTTTAAATCAAATCCATATTATGATACAGCTACTAATGATGTCGTTAGTGATTTCATAAAGCTTTTAGATTCAGGTGTAGGTTTGGAAGCTGCATTGCTGGATGTTAAGGTTCCTGAAATTGTTGAAGCAGATATAGTAAATATTGTCTGGAAGGTTATTATTGAATCCGATGCAAAAGTCTATGAAAGGTTTATAAGTGGAGAAGATATTAATCTAAGACAACTATTTGATTATATTATATATGGAGATCCGAATAAAACGCTAAATGTAATCTCAACCAATTATGATAGGATTGCCGAGTATGCAGCTTGTCAAACTGACGCTTACATTAATATAGGTTTTACTCACGGACTGATGGGAAAGTTAAAAGATAATATTATGCTAAATCCTAAAAAGCCGGAGGCTGATTATACTGGATTTATTAATATCTTGAAAGTTCACGGTTCCCTAGACTGGTATAGGAGAGATGGAATCATTTGCAATATCCCCAATTCTGTCAATATTCCATTAGGGTTTACACCATGTATCGTAACTCCAGGAACTAATAAATACGAACGTACTCAAGAGGAACCACATAGACAACTTTTATCAGCTGTGGACAAAATCTTTGAAAGTGCCCAAAACTATGTTTGTATTGGTTATGGTTTTAATGACAAACATGTTCAAGAAATGTTGCTTAAATATGCCAAAAAGAGAAAGGCAAAAATACTGATTGTTACCAAAGAAATTACAAATTCAATAAAAGAAAATGTAATAGATAAAGGATATGATTATATCGCTATTTGTAGTGATGGTGCTAAGGGTACTGTTTTTCATACAAATAGTGATTCTATAATTGTTGATGACAAAATATATTGGACTATAGAAGGATTAATGGAAATATAAAAAATGGAAAGTATAGTATTAAGATATGATAAAGGTGAGTCAATAGGCTCAATAAATAGTGTAGACACAGGTATGGCAACAGCCATTATAGATTCTGACGATGTTCTGTCCCAGTTACAAATTAATCAACTTATAGCTATTCAAAGTCCGAAATCTGGTCGTTACATTATAGCAATGATAGTAAAAATCTATCGCAAGGCTACTGATATGACTTTGAATGATGACGAGGATGAAGAAGATACTTCTTCGGCATTTAACCAAGTTAGGTTAGTTTTTGTGGGTGAATTTATGGACAAAGCTGGAGAGCAAAGTAACGTGTTCAGAAGAAACGTTAGTGCAGTTCCATCTATAAGTGCCTTATGTTATAAGATTGAAGGAACACGTCTCACAGACCTCATGCAAACAATATCCAACAAATTAGCGACTTCCATCAGTCCTCTTGCAATAGGGAAATATACAATGGATGAAAGTTCTATAGCATATATGGATGGAGATAAACTATTTCAACGACATGCTGCTATTGTGGGTTCTACAGGGAGTGGTAAATCTTTTTGTGTTGCATGTATTGTTGAACAAATGGCTAAATTAAAACATTCTAATGCAATTTTGTTTGATATCCACGGAGAATACTCCTCTACTGATTTCAAAATAGATGGCATCAAACAATATAAAATTGCAACACCAGGAGATTTGGCTACCTCTGAAAAACTCAACAACAATATACTTATGGTACCCTATTGGCTCTTAAATTATGAGGAAATGCAGGCATTGTTATTAGATCGTAGTGACCAAAATGCACCAAATCAAGCAATGATATTCTCTCGTGAAGTTCTTGCCGAAAAAGAAAAAGGTGTAGAAGGAACAATATATGAACATCTGATTACTGTTGATAGTCCCGTAGCTTACGACTTGCAAACAGTGTTAACTCGGCTAAAGTCCAAAGACGAAGAAATGGTACCTGGTGCAAGAGCCGGTTCTGAAAAGCTAGGCCCATACAATGGGAAGTTAACACGGTTCAATCAAAGACTGGAGAATAAACTTTCAGATAAGAGAATGGGATTTATGTTCAGTTTACAAACAGAAGAAAAATCGCAAAATTGGCTCAAAGATTTCGCCAGAGTTCTGATGAAGGCTGATGGTGGGGTCAAGGTTATAGATATGTCAGAAGTACCATCAGATGTACTTCCTTTAGTAATTGGTCTATTGGCAAGAATTGTATTTACTGTTCAACAATGGAGTTCAATGGAACATCGTCATCCAATAGCACTATTATGTGATGAAGCACACTTATATGTTCAGCAATCTATTTCACAAGATGCTGTTGCAGAAATAGGTTTGAAAAGTTTTGAACGAATAGCGAAGGAAGGACGAAAATATGGAGTTGGTCTTGTGATAATCAGTCAAAGACCTTCAGAAGTAAATCGTACAGTACTAAGCCAATGTAATAATTTTATTAGTCTTCGACTTACAAATGTGGATGATCAAAATGTGATTAAACGACTACTACCAGATAATCTTGGTAATATTGCCGACAATCTTTCTTTGCTTGACATCGCAGAAGCAATTATTGTTGGTGATGCTACATTATTACCGTCTAGAGTAAAAATAAATGAACCTTCAATCAAACCATCAAGTCAAACAGTTCCTTTCTGGAGTATTTGGGGGAAAGATAATTCTGATCAAGATTTGTCAGAAGCTATATGCAATATGATTAAACAATCTAAGTGAAAGTAATTACTATGTCAAGGATATGAAGCGATGAAGAAAGCATTAGTTAATACACGTGTGTCGGTAAAGCTCCGCAAGTCTGAATATCGTGATGAATGGTATCTTTATGTGGAATCTTATCCTGTATTCCAATCTGGAAAACATACGCCACAAAGAGTGCGTGAATATCTCAATCGTACCATTACAACACCTATTTGGGATAAATCACGCAATGCAAGGACTAATGCCGAAGGCAAAACTACTTATAAGCCGAAGCGAGATTTAAACGGTGTTATTCAATGCAAGTCGCAATTAGACCAAGAATCATGTATCTATGCCGATAAAGTCAGAAGCCTAAGACAAAAGGAATACGACAATGCAGCTTTATATGCCGATACCGATGCAGAACAGGCGGAGCAGTTGGAACGCTCCCGAAGTAATTTTATTGAGTACTTCGACCATGTGCAACGAACAAGACATGCCCATAGTTCCGATTCTATTATTGTCAATTGGAGGCGAGTACATGAGTTACTGAAGATATTTGCAAAAAGTGATACCATTCTCTTTTCGCAGATAGACTTAAAGCTGGTTGAATCGTTCCGTCAATTCATAATGAACGCACCGCAAGGTGGTACTAAACGAGGTACAATTTCTCAAAATACAGCATCAACATACTTCTCAATTTTCAAGGCAGGATTGAAACAAGCCTTTATAGATGGCTATCTGACTATTGATATTGCAGCGAAAGTCAAAGGCATTCAGGAAAGGGAGAGTCGCAGAGAATACCTGACAATAGAAGAGTTGAACCGACTGGCACAAACTCCGTGTGACCCATTATTGAAACGAGCCGCACTCTTTTCAGCATTAACAGGAATCCGACATTGCGACATTCAGAAATTGAAATGGTCGGAGGTGGAACAATTCAATGGTGGTTATCGGCTGAACTTTACGCAACAAAAGACAAAAGGTGTTGAGTATATGCCAATTTCAGAGCAAGCATATAATCTTTGCGGAGAGCAAAAAGAAGGAGAATTATTAGTGTTTGCCGGATTACCTGACCCATCATGGATAAATCGCCCTGTTAAAAAATGGGTTGAAGCTGCCGGAATTACCAAGCACATTACCTTCCATTGCTTTAGGCACAGCTACGCTACCCTTCAACTGGCTGGAGGAACGGACATTTATACCGTTAGCAAAATGTTGGGGCATACCAATGTACGAACCACTCAAGTGTATGCCAAGGTTGTAGATGAGAAAAAGGAGAAAGCAACAGAAACTATCAAATTAGCTTTATCACAAACGGAATAAAAGTGTTGTCCCACTTGATAGGCATAGCCATCTGCGTAGATTCTGCGTGGGTGGCTTTTTGTTTTTACCTATGAGCTGTTATTATGACCACCTAATGATTTCCTTATGATTGGGTACATTACCATAAAAAACTACTACTGACGTTTTTCATCATTTGCATTGATAATCAATACATATTCCTTATGGTATTTCTGTTTCGCTGCTGTTTCTTTATGTGACACAGTCCATCATAAAATCAGTATGCTAAATCACGATTACTTTGCCGAAAAATCAAACATAAATCAGATAGCAGTATGAGTGAAAAGAACATTACTTTTGAAGATTTACCCAAGGCAATGTCGTGGATGATGGATAAATTGAATGAACTGGATTCTAAGATTGACGGTCTCAACACTCAAAGTCCGAGTATTCCAACCGAGCAATGGATGAACTTAAAGGAGTTGTGCGATTATATTCCCAGTCATCCGGCAGAGCAAACAGTATATGGATGGACAAGCTGCCACCAAATCCCATTTCATAAAAGAGGTAAACGTATCATGTTTCTAAAATCGGAGATTGATGCGTGGCTTCGAGATGGCAAGGTAAAGTCCGAAAAAGACTTGGAGGACGAAGCTGCCCGATTCATAAAGTCTAAAAGAAACAACCGATTCTAATGGATTCACTCGATTTATGCAATGCAATCAGAATGGAATTTGGAGGGATACTTGAAGACAAGATTCCTTTGAATGCTTTTCCTGCTAAAATTCAGGATATGGTATTGGCATTGGCACGACAAGAGAATTATTCCATTGAATATATGATGGCTTCTCTTTTGGCGGCAATTTCAACAGCCATCGGTAATGCTGTCAATATCCGTATTCGTGGTGGCTGGATAAGTAATCCTGCCCTCTATATGATATTGGTTGGCCGCCCCGGAATGGGCAAAACTCCCCCGTTAGACTTTGCTTTTCGCCCAATTCGCAAGCATGATGCCAAAGCTGTCAAACAATTCAAGTCTGATATGGAGCAATATAATAATATGGTAGAGGACAACAAAGGGAAGAAGGAAAATTGCACTCCATTGCCAGAAAAACCGATTTTGCGAAGAACCATAATATCCGACTTTACCCCAGAAGCTTTAATGCGTGCGCTTGATGACAACCAGCGTGGTATTGTGGTATATGTGGATGAAATTATGGGAATGTTCAATGCTGTGAATCAATACAGCAAAGGGCAACTTATTGAACAGTTATTGACTGCATTCAGCGGAAAACCTTTAGACATTTCCAGATGCAGTATGCCCATACCTATTCACATAGAGCATCCTTTTATAAATATGGTAGGTACGATGCAGACCACCCGAATGCACGAACTTACAGATAAAGGCTATAAGGACAATGGGTTGATTGATAGAATAATTTTTGTTTATCCGTCTTCACAGGAAATATCAGATTGGCAAGATGAAGAAAACGCTTTTACCACTTTTGACAAATACTCGTCTATGTGGGAAAATATCATCAACAAAGTGATGAGTTTGCCTTTTATAGTAAATGAGGATGGCGAAATAGTTCCTGACATTTTGGACTTTTCTTCGGAAGCAAAAGCCTATTTTACCAATTGGCGCAATGATGCTATTCATGCAGTCAATCAAATCCAAGATGACGGCTTGGTGGATAGCAGAATAATGAAAGCTCCGATGATTACAGCACGATTGGCTTTGGTTATGCAAATCTTCCGCTGGGCTTGTGGTGAGGTTCATAAAGATTTTGTGGACATCGATTCAATCAAATCAGCTATTGCATTAAGCGATTACTTTGAAAGTTGTTATGCCGACATTCAGAAATATATGTTGGTAGAGGGCATTGAACCACAAAAGAAAGAATTGCTTGATTGTCTTTCTGCAACATTCACAACTGCCGATGCCATTCAAGCAGGAAAAGAAGTGGGGCTTTCCGAACGCTCTGTAATGTATTCTTTGGTCAGCCTTACCACGAATAAGATAATCAAGAAAATTAAGAGAGGGGAATATGAGAAACTGCAATAACCTATCCCCATTGCATCTTGCAGTTGTTGCAGTTTGCACTTTCGTATCATCCGTTTTCCTGCAAAACTGCAAGAACTGCAAACTGCACGGACTGCAATTATAAAAAATATCAAGCATGAATGAATACCGATTTACCCTTCAAAAATATAAGCGAGGCTCTAAACTTTCATGTCCTCAGTGTGGAAAGAAACAATGTTTTATACGTTACGTTGATACTCAAGGGGAAGTTTCGTTTCCTGACTATGTAGGCAGATGCGACCATGAGCAGTCGTGCAAATACCATTATACGCCCTCTGATTATTTCAAGGATAATCCAACGCTGATAGAAAAAGGTTCCAATTATGGCATTGAACATGCTAAGCCACAGCCACATTCATTGCCACCTACTTCCTTTATTGATAAAGAACTAATGGAGCGAACACTTACCAATTACACAATGAATCCTTTGTACATTTATCTGGTAGGTATATTGGGCAAGGATGAAACAAAGCGAATATTCCATTTATATCGTGTTGGCACATCAAAAAAATGGGGCGGCTCTACTGTCTACTGGCAGATTGATAGGCAAGGCTACGTGCGAACCGGAAAGATAATGTTGTATGATTCAACAACAGGACATCGGACAAAAGAGCCGAGAAGTTATGTAAGTTGGGTACATACCGAGTTGAACCTTGTCGACTACAATCTAAAGCAATGTTTGTTTGGTGAGCATCTGTTGTCTGATAATCCTGCCAAACCGATTGCTATAGTAGAGAGTGAGAAGTCTGCTTTGATAGCCACTCATTATATGCCGGAATTTATATGGCTGGCTACTGGTGGAATGCACGGCTGCTTCAAAGCAGATGCGGTTGGTGTATTAAAAGGTCGGACGGTAATGTTGTGTCCGGACTTAGGAGCAAAAGAGATTTGGCAATCCAAGATGGCTATGCTCTTCTCCGTTTGCTCAAAGGTTATAATGAGTGACACATTAGAACAATGCGCTACTGATGAACAACGAAAGAAAGGATTGGACATTGCCGATTTCCTCTTGATGACCGATACACCACAAATGATTCTTTCAAAGATGATACAGCGCAATCCGGCTTTGCAGACGCTCATTGATGAATTGGGGTTAGAACTTATTGAATAACGAAGGAACTTGTTCCGGTCACTTATAGAAAGTCCATAACACAATAAGGACTTTTTGCCTGATAGCAATAAAATCCGGCTACTGCCACACTATGTGAATAGGCACAGGAGCAAGCTCCAATTATTAGAAATACGTATAAAAACGAGATTATGAATACTGATATAAAACAAGCAATGCACGTTGAAGCTGCCAAATCATTTGGCACATCAGAAGCCAACGAGAACGAAAGGCGTTGGAACGAAGATAAGGTCGATTGTAAAAATCAAGACCCTACCAACAATTATGACAAGACCAGAATGAGGCTGAATTTTGAGATTGGTCCCGATGGCAAAATACATCCGTTGGGGTATCAAGAGAAGTCTCTTGAACTCCGTTTGCAGGAACGATTGTTGGAATTAGGTTGGAAGCCATTCAAACCGGACAGTAAGATTCAACCGAACTGTTGCGCCAAATTTGTCTTTGGCGGCAATCATGAACGTACACTTGAGATGGCTTTTGGCAATCAGACCGTCAATTTAGAGAAAGGATCAGACAACAGCCATCTGCACCGCTGCGAGGAAATAGAACTTTGGGCGAAGGATGTTTATGATTGGTGTTCCCGAAGATATGGTCAGGAAAACATTGTCGGCTTTCAGGTTCACCTTGACGAGAGCAGCCCGCATATTCATGCTTTAGTTGTGCCAGTCGGTATCCGGCCTAAAAGCGGTCGTGAGTGTGTCATGTGGTCTGCAAAGTTCGGAAAGAACAGGTTTGAATATGGGCAGATATTGAAAGAAATGCACACATCGCTGTATGAGGAGGTCGGAAGTAAATACGGACTTGAACGAGGAGACAGCATATATGGGCGCAATGTGCAGCATTTGAACAAACGCGATTATATTCGTAAGCTATCAAAAGAGGCAAAACAGGCGGAGAAAGCGGTTAAGGGATTACAGACTATGATACACAGACTGGAATCGCAAATATTCAAGTCTAAATCTCAACTTGAACAGATTGACAAGGAACTGGCTTCCGGTAAAATAGCTCTTGAAGAATACAAATTTCAAAAGGCGGATATACAGAAACAGATTTCAGAATACCAATCCAAACTTGAAGACAAGGCTGACAAACTCCATACAAAAGAGCAGGAATTGAACAAACTGACCCAAGACCTTGAAAAAGCTGGCTCTGTAATACAGCCTTTCAGAAACTACAAAATTGATTTTGATCCACCTTGTATTTCGGGGAAATATCCTCTGTTTATTACGGACAAATGGATTGAGAAACAGAATCAGGAAATAGCCAAGCGTTTCAATTCGATCGTCCGCCAAATAGAGGCTCTCTATAGAAATGAAGCGGAGAGACAAGTGAAGACTGCACAGCAAAATGTATTGGCAGAGTATGGGGAATTTTATCGGTTAAAAAGGGATGTCGAACAACTTTCAAAGAACAACGATGAGTTAAAATCAATATTGGACACCATACTTGACCAACTGTCGAATCCATCACTCCGGTCAAAGATATTCGCCATAGCGGATGCTTTAGCAGGTGGAACTCCTATCAGTGTATCTTCTGGAGGAGGTGACTCTTCATCTGATATCCGATGGGATGGTCGTCAACCCGATGAAGAGGAAGAAGCCTATCGAAGAAGGTGTCTGATGTTTGCGATAGGAATGGTTAAGATTCAGAATAAAAAGAAAAGTTATAGGAGAAGATAAACGTCCTATTTGATGTGCTGTAATTAAAAACTAAAGCTGCAACACATTAAATGTTTTTAACTCATTATGTACAATACATACGCCCCATTATGAGCAGGTGCCATTTGAGGTGCCAGGTTCGTGGGTATGGTGTACATTGGGAGATTTGGCTTTTTACAAAAAAGGCCCATTCGGAAGTAGTCTAACTAAAGCTATGTTTGTTCCCAAAAGTAATGATACATACAAAGTATATGAACAAAAGAATGCCATACAAAAGGATAATACCCTTGGCTCATATTTTATAACGAAAGAAAAATATGATTCACTAATTGGATTTGCTATACAACCATATGATATTATCGTAAGTTGTGCAGGTACTATTGGAGAAACGTATGTATTGCCTCAGAATAGTCAAGAAGGAATAATCAATCAAGCCTTAATGCTTATCAGACTTTATAGCCGAGAGATAGAACAGTTTTACCTTCTTTACTTTGACTTTATTCTTAAGGAAGAAGCATATAAGGAAAGTAAGGGTACTGCTATTAAAAACATTCCTCCATTTGATGTATTGAAGGGTTTCCACATTCCTTTACCACCAATTAGTGAACAGCAAAGAATCTTGAAAGAAATTGAGCATTGGTTCTCTTTGATTGACATCATAGAAAGAGGTAAAGATGACTTGCAAACCACCATTAAGCAAGCCAAGAGTAAGATTCTTGACCTTGCCATTCATGGCAAACTTGTACCGCAAGACCCGAATGACGAACCTGCCTCTGAATTGCTCAAACGCA
>OGNZ01001066.1_pt1 | contig 13414 bp, 11 predicted proteins | sample 1573601 | NCBI WGS metagenome assembly OGNZ01 (sample SAMEA2582009, study PRJEB24529) | metagenome | biome: Human gut stool | place: China | collected 2011
TTTTCATCACATCCCCCAGCTTTCCTCTTCGTGAAATCACTCATAACGCAAAAAGAGACAAAACCGCCGCGGAAATCCGCGGCGGTTTCTTTTCACATCTTTATGTAAGATGAAATTATTTATTCTTCATTTCAGCCTTTAAAGCTTCTGTCAGAGCTGGAACGATCTTGTTCAGATCTCCAACGATACCGTAATCAGCTACGGAGAAGATTGGAGCATCCTCATCCTTGTTGATTGCGATGATCAGGTCAGACTCTTCCATACCAGCTACGTGCTGGATTGCTCCGGAAATACCGATTGCGAAGTAAATCTGTGGACGAACTGTTTTACCTGTCTGTCCAACCTGAAGGTCTACTGGTAACCAGCCATTCTCTACAACGGCACGAGAGCAGCTTACAGTACCGCCAAGAACTTCTGCTAAGTCCTCTAACAGTTTGAAGTTCTCTTTAGAACCTACTCCACGTCCACCAGATACTAAAATCTTAGCTTCCATGATGTTTGCTGTAGATTTTACAGCTTTTACAACATTGAGGATTTCAACATATCTGTTGTTAGGTGTGAATCCTGGATTGAATTCAACAACGTTTGCTTTTGCACCAGCGATTGGAGCAATCTTCTGCATAACACCTGGACGAACGGTTGCCATCTGTGGGCGGTTATCCGGGCAAGCGATTGTAGCGATTGTGTTACCACCAAATGCTGGACGAGTCATTAACAACTGATTGTGTTTCTGCTCAGATTCTTTTCCTGGAGCAGCAACCAATGGGAAATCTCCGATTTCAAGAGAAGTACAGTCTGCTGTAAGACCTGTTTTAACTCTTGCTGATACAGTAGGACCAAGATCACGTCCGATAGCTGTTGCACCAACTAACATGATCTCTGGTTTGTACTCATTGATTACAGATGCCAGTGCATGTGCATATGGCTCTGTTCTGTATTCTTTTAATTCAGGATCGTCTACAACGATAACACGGTCTGCACCATACTCTGCTAACTGATCTGCTAATCCTTTGACGCCAGAGCCGATCAATACTGCTGTAACTTCTGTATTTAAGTCTTTTGCTAAATCTTTACCTTTGCCAAGCAATTCAAATGCAACGCCATCTAATACGTTATCTACCTGCTGTGCAAAGACAAATACTCCCTTATATTCTTCTAATGACATCTTATTCACCACTTTTCCTTATTTTTTTAGATAATGTGTTTCTCTTTGAATTTACCGATCAAGTATGCTACGGATTCTGCCGGATCAAGATTTACTTTCTCACCAGCTCCTTTTGCTACTTTATCAGATGCTTTTGCGATCTTTGTTGGTGATCCTTTTAATCCAAGATCAGAATCATCAACATCCTTTAAGTCTGCTCTTCCCCAAACAGTCACTTCTTTGTCACACGCATCAAAGATTCCACCCGGAGTCATGTAACGTGGCTCGTTCAGCTCAGAAAGTGCTGTGATCAGACATGGCATTTTTGCTTTTAATTCATGATATCTGTCTTCATACTGTCTCTTAACGATAACAGAATCTCCATCAACTTTGATGTCTGCTGCGTAAGAGATAACTGGTAAACCAAGATGCTCAGCGATCTGTGGTCCTACCTGTGCGGTATCTCCATCGATAGCCTGACGTCCTGTGATGATAAGATCGTAATCTAAGTTACGAAGAGCACCAGCGATTGTAGTAGATGTTGCCCATGTATCTGCTCCACCTAATACTCTGTCTGTTACAAGGATTGCATCATCTGCTCCCATTGCCATTGCTTCACGAAGAACTGCATCAGCCTTTGGAAGTCCCATGGTAAGAACTGTAACTTTTGCTCCTGTCTCATCTTTGATTCTTAATGCTGCTTCAAGACCTGCTTTGTCATCTGGGTTCATGATAGCAAGCATTGCTGCTCTATCAAGTGTTCCATCTGGATTGAATTTTACTCCACCCTTTGTATCAGGAACCTGTTTAATACATACTACGATATTCATGTATTTTCCACTCCTTATGTTATTATATTTTCTACTACTTGAGCAATGCACCTGAGATAACCATGCGCTGTACTTCGCTTGTTCCCTCATAGATCTCTGTGATCTTAGCATCACGCATCATACGCTCTACATCGTACTCTCTGATGTATCCATATCCACCGAATAACTGAACAACTTCTGTTGTAACAGCCATTGCTGTCTCTGCTGCGAATAATTTTGCTTTTGCAGCTTCTACAGAGTAAACTTTCTGGTTTGCTTTTGCCATTGCTGCTTTATAAACTAACATCTGAGCGGCTTCAATTCTTGTTGCCATATCAGCTAACTTGAACTGTGTATTCTGCTGCTGTGCGATAGAACGGCCAAACTGTTTTCTTTCTTTTGTATAAGCGATTGCGCGCTCTAATGCACCTTCTGCAATACCAAGTGCCTGGGAAGCGATACCAATACGTCCACCATCTAATGTATGCATAGCGATTGGGAATCCTTTTCCTTCAGGTCCAAGTAATGCATCCTTTGGAATTCTGCAGTCTTCAAAAATTAATTCGTATGTAGAAGATCCACGGATACCCATCTTCTTCTCTTTTGTTCCGAAAGAGAATCCTGGAGCACCTTTCTCTACGATAAATGCGGAGAAGTTCTTTTTCTTTCTTCCTCTCTTATCCTCTGTAATGCTTGTGATAGCGATTACAATATAAACATCTGCAACTTTACCATTGGTAATGAAGCATTTTGATCCGTTTAATACCCATTCGTCACCGTCTAAAACAGCTTTTGTCTGAGCGCCCTGGGCATCTGTACCAGCACCCGGTTCTGTCAATGCGAAAGCACCAAGTTTCTCACCTGTAGCAAGTGGTCTGACATATTTCTGTTTCTGTTCTTCTGTTCCGAATGCTTCGATTGGCCAGCAGCATAAAGATGTATGAGCTGAAATTGTAACACCTGTGCTTGCGCATGCTTTAGAAACTTCTTCTACTGCAAGAACGTAAGACATATTGTCTGCACCTGCTCCGCCGTACTCTTCAGCGACCGGGATTCCGAGAAGTCCTGTTTCTCCAAGCTGTGGAATCAGTTCTTCCGGGAAGCGCTCCTGCTCATCTAACTCTGCAGCGATTGGTTTGACAAACTGCTCTGTAAATTCAACGAACATGTCTTTCATTAACTGCTGGTCTTCATTTAATTTAAATTCCATAGTGTTTTACCTCTCTTCTCTTACTTTTTTAATCAAAAAACCTCTGGCTACTTCTTATAACCCTTTGTATTTTCTGATCTTTTCTGTCAGAATTGGCAGAACTACTTTCAGGTCTCCAACAAGACCGTAATCAGCCACATTGAAAATTGGTGCATCTGGATCTTTGTTGATTGCAATGATCACGTCAGAGCTGCTCATACCGGCAAGATGCTGAATTGCTCCGGAAATTCCGCAGGCAATGTAGATCTTTGGTCCAACTGTTTTACCAGTCTGGCCTACCTGGTGTGCATGTGGGATCCATCCTGCATCAACAGCTGCTCTGGATGCTCCTACTGTAGCACCTAATACTTCTGCAAGCTCTCTTACAGGTGCAAAACCTTCTGGTCCGCCTACTCCACGTCCACCGGAAACGATGATTTCTGCGTTTTCCAGATCAACGAGTTCCCCTGCCATCTCATTGATCACTTCGAGTAACTCTACACGTTTTTCTGCATCTGTGATCTCAACTTTTTCTTTGATCACCGGAATGTCTTTTACTTCACCTGGTTCACTCTTCTTGAATACGCCAGGTCTGACTGTTCCAAGCTGTGGTCTGTGGTCAGGACACATAATTGTTGCCATCAGGTTTCCACCGAATGCAGGTCTTGTCCATGCCATGTTGCCTGTCTCATCATCAATATCTAATGCTGTACAGTCTGCTGTTAAACCAGTTCCAAGTCTGCAGGAAATACGAGGTCCGATGTCTCTTCCGTTATTTGTAGCACCGATCAGCATTACGGATGGTCCGTATTTTTCGATCAGTTCGCAAAGAACTTTTGCATAAGCATCTGTGTTATAGTGCTTTAATTCAGGCTGATCCACAACGATTGCTTCGTCAGCGCCGTGTGCTTTTACAGCTTCGAGTGCTGGTGCAACATTGCTTCCTAAAATTACTGCAACAAGTTTTCCGTTCTGTTTATCTGCAAGTCTTCTACCTGGAACGAGTAACTCAAGTCCTACGCTTTTCGCAGTACCTTCATCCTCTGTTTCGATAAAGACCCAAAGATCCTTTGTCTTTTCTACCGCCATCTCTTTTCACCTCCTTAAAATACTTTATCTTCGCAGAGAATGGCAAATAATTTTTCTGCGCCTTCTTCTGATGTCGGTTCATTGATCTTCACACCTGAAGTTTTTACTTCTGGGGTAAATGTTTTCTTAACCTTTGTTGGAGAACCTTTTAATCCGATTCTCTCATTATCCATACCAGCTTCTAAGTCTGCATAGGCGAGAACATTGATCTCTGCTTTCTTTGCAGCCATCTTGGATTTGATGGTAGGGAATCTAGGATCGAAGGATGGTTTTGTTACGGTGATCAGACATGGGTAAGAAACTGCAACCTTCTCAAATCCGGCTTCTACTTCTTTCTTGATCACAAGTCTGTCTTCCTCAGCTTCTGCTTCGATCGCATATGTTACCTGTGGAAGTCCGATATGCTCAGCGATTTCAGGTCCAACCTGTGCTGTATCACCATCAATTGCCTGTTTTCCACAGAAGATGATGTCGAATTTTCCTTCTAATTCTTCTAATTTCTTAATTGCGCAGGAAAGAATGTAACTTGTTGCAAGTGTATCACTTCCTCCAAATTCTCTTCCGCTGACAAGGTATGCTTTGTCTCCGCCTACAGCAAGACACTCTCTTAAAGCGTTCTCTGCCTGTGGTGGTCCCATAGATACTAATGTAATCTTCGTACCTGGTTCTTTATCTTTGATTCTTGCTGCGAGTTCCAATGCGTATGCATCAAATGGATTGACAATACTTGGTACTCCTTCGCGAATCAGTGTTTTCTTTACCGGATCGATACGGATTTCTGTCGTATCCGGTACCTGCTTAATGCAGACAAGAATATTCTTCATTGCAAATATCCTCCATTCCTCTCTCTTTATTTATATTTCTTTAATACCTGACGGCTTGCAATAACTGTCTGAATCTCACCTGTTCCACCGGAAATACGTGTGATTCTTAAGTCTCTATAAATACGGCTTACGCGGCTTCCGCAGTATCCGATTCCGCCCATTACCTGGAGTGCATGGTCAGCGATATCATTTGCAGATTCAGAACAGAACTGTTTTGCAATAGATGCCTCTGCTCTTGTCAGGCAGTTGTTATCTTTGTTCCATGCGTAGTGAAGAAGCATATTTCTCATAGCTTCGATCTTCATGGTCATTTCCATGATATGGTTCTGGATCAGCTGTAAACGTCCGATCTCCTGACCTTTTACGATTCTCTGGTTTGCGTATCTGCATGCATCTTCGTATGCACATAATGCCTGTCCATATGCGTTGAATGCATCGATCAGACGCTCGTAATCAAAACCTTTGGATGTTGCCATTAATCCGTTTCCTTCGAAGCTGAACATATCGCTTTCTTCGATCTCAACATCATCAAACCAGATGTCGTTTACGTTTTCCATGTTTAATCCCATTTTTTCCATTGGCTCTTTCTTGCAGCCTGGAACGTTTGTAGGAACAAACCATAATGTAAGCTGTTCTGGATTCTCGCTGTTTTTAGCAAGTGTCAGACAGTAATCATTGTCCTGTGCTCCGGAAATGAAATGTTTGTGTCCATTGATGTATACTTTTCCGTTACGACGTGTATAAGTTGTAAGGATTGTATTGCTGGATAATTCAGTACCTGCAGTTGGTTCTGAGAATCCCTGTGCGAATGCTCCGTTTCCTTTGAAGAATAAAGGCATGAATTTATCGATCTGCTCTTTTGTTCCATTCTCTAAAAGTGCATCAGCTTTTACATGATCCCAGAAAAGGTAGATTGGTGCGCCACAGCGTCCTAAAGCTTCCATTACGAGGAACATTGTAACTGCGCCTTCGCCGCCACCTGGTTCTCCGTCTTCTCCTTCAGCTTCTTCTGGTAAGAACATACTAAAGCATCCGAGCTCTTTTAAGATTTCCCACCATTTCTCTGGATGTGTGTGGTTTTTGTCACAGTCCTGGAAGTAAGGCTCAAGATTTTCTCTTGTCATAGCCTCTTCGATTGCCTGTACCATTAATTCCTGTTCTTCTGTAATTCTGAAATCCATATTATTTCCTCCATTATTTTTCTTAATTATATTTTACATGGTTTCTTTTTTCATTCCATGCCAAACACTTGTTATTATCTGCCTTTCCAGTCCGGTTTGCGTTTCTCTAAGAACGCTTTTGGTCCTTCTACTGCATCTTCTGTTTTCTCGATGTAATCCCAGCAGCGATTGCAATATCTCTGTGCATCTTCGAAAGAGCACTGTGTTGCTACATGGAAAATCTCTTTGCTGAGTTTTAATGAGATCGGTGCGTTTGCAGCGATGATCTCTGCTAATTCCATTGCTTTGTCCATAACCTGTTCTCTTGGAACAACATAGTTAACAAGACCTACCTCGTAAGCACGCTGTGCATCGATCAGTTTTCCTGTCAGAACCATCTCAGATGCGATCTTCTTAGGAATGATGTTTGGTAAACGGATCAGTCCTCCGCTTGTTGCCAGGAATCCGACTTTTACTTCAGAAAGTCCGAATCTTGCATTCTCAGATGCAACGATAATGTCACATGCAAGTGCGATCTCAAGACCTCCTGCTACTGCAGTTCCGTTTGCTGCACAGATGATCGGTTTTGCGGAAAGACGTTCTGTGATTCCTGCAAATCCATGTGCCATAATTGTCTGACAGGTTCCGTTTTCATCATAAGCTGCTAAATCTTCTCCGGAACAGAAGCTTCTGTCGCCTGTTCCTGTGATAATGATCGCGCCAACTTCCGGATTCTGTTCAGCATCGTTTAAGATCTGTTCCATCATTGCGGATGTTTCCGGGTCGATTGCATTGCGGCGCTCTTCACGGTTGATTGTTACGATCAATACGCCATTTTTCAGTTCAGTAAGTACTTTCTTTGTTTCCCCCATAATTGTCACCTCATTTTTTCTATCATTTACAGCTATCTGCACATCTTCAGATAGCTGTTATGTGCTCTTTCCCACTTCAATGTGGTTGTGTCGCCATGTCCGGGACATAGGGTAATGTCCTCTATGGCAAGATTATTAATTTTTCTCAGGCTCTGCATCATCTGGCGCTCATTTCCACCTTCAAAGTCCGTTCTTCCGATACTTCCCTGGAAAATCGTATCTCCGGTAAAGATTGCATCCTTTGTCAGAAACAGAACGGATCCCGGCGTATGTCCCGGTGTTTCCATCACAGTGATCTCTGTTCCTGCGATCACCAGCTCCTGTCCATCTTCGATCGTCTTCACATTCTTAAATGCCCTGACTGTCGGGAACTGCTGTCCCATATCATACTCCGTAAGACTCTCCGGAATATCCTTTGCATTGCAATACACCGGAATCTCTTTCCATCGTTCCTGCAGCTTCGGTACCGCAAGAATATGATCGTAATGACCATGTGTCAGAAGAATTGCTTCCGGACAGATCTGCTTTTCCTCCAGGATGGAGATCAGCTTTTTCGGATTATCTGCAGGATCAACGAGAAATCCTCTTCCCGGTTCCTGTCCTTCTGCAATATAACAGTTTGTGATAAATGCCCCTACCGGGACTCTGATTATCTGCATCTTTCCTCCTACGCAAAACCTGTATTCTATCTGTGATCCAAGATTAAATCATGCTGCTTCCGACAACACCGTCTGCAAAGAGCTGGTCAATCTTTTCTTCGCTGTATCCAAGTCCTGCAAGAATCTCTCTGCTGTCTTCGCCAAGAAGTGGTGCTCCTCTCCAGATCGGGCATAACTCGTCGTTGAACCGGATCGGATTGTTATAGAATCTCATCTGTCCAATCTTTTCCTGATCAACAAGTGTTGTCGTCTCTGTTGAATTTGCATGTTCTGAAGTATATGCTTCAATAAAAGGAAGTACTTCAGATGCCGGTACCCCGGCTTCTGTCAGGCGTTTTTCTATCTCGCTCCGTTTATAAGTAACGGTTACTTTTTCAAGTTCTTCTACCAGGCTGTCCCTGTTTGCGATTCTTGCCGCGTTATCTGCAAATCTTGGATCGTCTTTTAAGTGTCCGGCATCTAATGCATCACACATCTTTGCCCAGCGTTCCTCGCTGTCTGCAATGATAACTGCCCAGCCGTCTCTTGCTTCGAAAATTCCGTATGGTGCGGTGAAGCGGTCATGATTACCGAATCTTGACTGTGTATAAGTTCCTTTTCCGTAATCGACAACAGTCTCACCACAGGAGATCATTACCGTATCCATCATACCGATATCAACTCTGCATCCCTCTCCTGTCTTACGTGCCTGGATCAGGCCGATCAGCGCTGCGTTTAATGCGTGTGTTCCGGTTAAGGTATCACAATTTGCATTTCCTGCTTTCATTGGTGCACCGTCCGGTTCTCCGTTGCTTCCTGCAAATCCGCCGCGGGCTGCTGCGATTGCATCATAACATGGATATTTTTTCAGAGGTCCTGTCGCTCCGAATCCGCTCAGTGATACGAACACGATCTTTGGATTGATCTTTTTCAGTTCTTCGTATCCAAGTCCCAGTCTGTCAATGGAACCGCTCTTGAAGTTTTCAAGTACGACATCTGCTTCCTTTACCATATCGTAGATGACCTGTTTGCCTTCCTGAGAAGACAGATCCAGCTCAATGCTCTGCTTATTCTTATTATATGCTGTATAAAGAGTACTTAATCCGTTTACGAATGGATCCCATGTTCTTGCCTGGTCGCCGCTGCCGTAGCGCTCTACTTTCCAGACTTCAGCTCCCATATCTGCAAACTGCCATGCCACATATACACCTGCAAGTGCAATCGTAAAATCAAGCACTTTTACATCTTTCAATGGTCCCTTTCTGTTCTCTGTTCCCATAGCCTTTGACTCTCCTTATTCTACACCGTATTCTGTCAGAACTGCCTGCGTATCTGCACCAAGCACATGACCAGGTTCTATGTTATCAAGATCATCCGCACCGGAGAACTTCGCCGGAATTCCGATCTGTGTCTCTCCGCCTACCGTGATCATCATTCCACGGTCTGCAACCTGTTCATCCTTCATCAGCTCTTCTACTGTATTGCAAGGTCCGCCAGGTACCATTGCCCTGCGGCAGATCTGATCTGCTTCATCAATTGAGATCGTTGCAAAATAGTCTTTTAACTGCTGGTCAAGTTCTCCGAAGTAATGCTTCATGGAACGATCCGGGTCGTGTGCATATACGCTTCCCTCTCCCCAGTCATCCCTGCCGGCCTCTCTTGCAAAGTCAAGCCACTGTTTATCGCTTCCGATACTTAAAGCGAACCAGCCGTCCTTACAGTGGAATGTGTCAGTCGGGTTCGTTGTCGGGAATCCGTTGCCGAGACGTCTAGGTAACACATTCAGTCCCTGCATACATTCTGCAAAAGTATCATCAAGCTCCATCATCGTATGCCATGAGCTTACGGAAACTTTACTGCCCTCGCCGCTCTCTTCTGCTTTCAGATATGCAGCCATCATTCCGGCTGTGAGATGCCAGCTTGCATAAATGTAAGCCAGTGGGAAACCAAACTTTGTCGGTCTCTCCGGAAAACCGGTCTTCTCAAGCAGTCCGCATTTTGCCATAACGATCAGGTCATAGTCAGGACAATCTTTCCATGGTCCTTCTTTACCAAATGGTGTTAACACTCCGTAAATAAGCTTCGGATTCACTGCTTTTAAGTTCTCGTACCCCAATCCGAGTCTTTCCATATAATCTTCCTGTTTATTTACCGCTACCATATCACATTTTGCTGCAAGCTTTCTTACGATCTCCTGACCGTCTGCTGTTGTGTAATCAATTGCAATACTCTTCTTGCCGCGCAGATAGTACTGTGCATATGGTCCTTCTTCCTCCGGTGTTCCTCCCCGGCGCCGGATATCATCGCCGCCCTGTGGCTTTTCCACCTTAAGTACTGTTGCCCCGTAATCTGCAAACACGCTTCCGATATACGGGTTTCCCTCAGTGAGATCCAATACCGATACTGCTTCCAAAGGTTTCATGATAACCTCCTCCTGTTTTGTTTGACGTCCGAACAATTCATTTTCGTTTCAAACATTTCGTTTTATTTTTATCATACTTCTATTATTTCGTTATTTTGAATAAATTGCAAGCTTTTTTTTATTTTTTTTCGATATTTTTTTCAATTATTTACAGTTTTATTGTTGACACCGCGCTTTATTCATAATAAGATAAGCTTACAAATTTAACATTTTGTCCCGTTTTAAATTTGTTTCATTTTTCAAAATTGTTTTTTTACCATACAATTTTTAAACAATTCAAGACAATTTGAGACGACGCATGGTATTGTATCTTCTATTTCTATGATTGAAACAGTTTAAAACACCACAAAAAATAATTTTAGGAGCAGGTGAGCAAATGAAAATTATTACATGTTGTAAAGTAGTACCGGATGAAGAACAGATCAAAGTTCTTCCTAACAGAGAGCTGGCTCTTGATGATGTACCAGCAAAAATCAGTCAGTATGACTTAAACGCCCTTGAAGCAGCAAAGAAGCTTTCTGCAGAGACAAAGGGTTCCGTTACCGCATTAAGCGTTGGTTCTTCCAAAGCTCTTGATGCAACAAAGATCCGTAAAGATATCCTTTCCCGTGGTGCAAATGATTTAAAACTTGTGATCAGCGACGATCACAGCTTCTCTGATTCTTTTGAAACAGCAAAAGCTCTTGCAGCAGCAATCCGTGAGCAGGAAGAAGTTGACCTCGTTCTTTGCGGAACCGGTTCTTCCGATCTCTACAATCAGGTAACAGGTATCCAGCTTGGTACATTACTTGACTGGCCAACCTTAAACAACGTAACTTCCATCCAGCCAAACGGTGATACCGTTCTTGTTGAGCGTACTCTTGAGAACAGCACTGAAGTTTTTGAAGTAGCACTTCCAGCAGTTCTTTCCGTTTCATCTGAGATCAACGTTCCGACTGTTCCAGCTATGCGTGATATCATGCAGGCAGGTAAAAAACCGGTTGCAGTTCTTACTACAGATCTTGCAGATTTAAACGCTTCTGCATCTACTCTTGAGCAGCTTGCTCCAGAACAGCAGGAGAGACGTCAGGAAATTATCGAAGGAGACAACGAAGAAGCAGTAGACGCTTTAGTTGCTTTCCTTAAGAAAGAAGCTTTATAGGCTTAAAGGAGGATTTTAGATATGCAATCTTATGTAATTAGTGAAAATAATGCTTTATTATCCGAACTCTGTGCCGGAGCAAGAAACGTTGCTTCCGATGTTACAGCTGTTGTTTTCGGTGATGGTGCAGCTGCAGCTGAGTGTGGAGCAGACCACATTCTTACATGTCCATTAGAAGAATCCGGTTCTCCGGAAGATTTTGCAAAAGCTATCGCAGAAGAGATTTTAAAATCTGATGCTGCCTGCGTTCTTGTTGGAAATACAATCCTTGGACGTGCTCTTGCAGGAAAACTCAGTGTTTACTTAAACACAGCAGTGTTCGCAACCATCTCTTCTCTTACTTCTGAAGACGGTAAACCATGCTTCGAGCGTACTGTATTCGGTGGAACAGCTGTTAACAAACAGGTGATTGAAACAGCTTACAGTGTATTCACTGTAAACAGCGGAATCTTCGCAGCAGCAGAAGGAACAGGTGCCTGCACAGACATCGCTCCAATCGCCGGTGCTGCATCCGCAAGCTTAAAACGTGTTTCTAAAGATGAGAAACGTGAAACAGCTGTAAACCTTGTTGCTGCAAAACGTATCGTCGATGTCGGCCGTGGACTTGCTGCACAGGAAGATCTTGCTATGTGTGAGAAGCTGGCTTCTGCTATCGATGGTGAAGTTGGATGTTCCCGTCCAATCGCTGAGAACAACAAATGGTTACCAAAATCTTCCTACATGGGAATCACAGGTGTTCAGGTTAAGCCAGATCTTATCATCTGTACTGGTGTATCCGGACAGGTTCAGCATATCGGTGGTATCAACAAATCCAAAGTGATCGTTGCTATCAATAAAGATAAGTCCGCACCTATTTTCAAAAACTGTGACTTTGGACTTGTTGGAGATATGTATAAGATCATCCCACTTTTAACGGAAAAATTATCCTAATGAAAGGCAGAAATCATGACTGATATTGCAGGTAACCGCACTCTTTCCTCTCAATGGAATGAGACTGTACAATTTTATGGTAATCAGAATTTTCTGGAATATATTTCAGTTGATGACCAGCTTACCAGCTACACTTATTCTGAATTTCACTACCGTGTTATTCAGACAGCAAACTGGTTTCATTCGCTAGGAATCCGTAAAGGCGAACTGGTGGCACTTCATCTGCACAATTCACCAGAATATCTGATGTGCTGGCTTGCACTTGCGCAGATCGGCGCTGTATCCGTTCCGCTGAATGAGCACTATCGCCTGCAGGAAAGCAAATTCGTCCTTCAGAAATGTGATATCCATCGCATTATCGTTGAGCCGTCTTCCCTTCCTATTTATCAGTCCAATAAAGAAGATTTACTACTCTCTACCATTATTTTAGCCTGGGGAGAATGTCCGGATCCGGACATTCTCTCTCTTTCAGCAAGTAGTTTTTTTGACGGCAGCCGACTGGACGAATCCTGCGAGATTCTTCCGGAGGATACTGCCGTCATCCTATTTACCTCTGGAACAACGCAGTACCCGAAAGGCGTGATCTATACGCACTGCAATGTCGTATATGGTGGTATTATCCATATGCAGCAGATTGGCATGTGCCCCGGAGACCGTTTTCTTTCGTGTATGCCATGTTACCATATGGATTTTCAGGAAATGGCTGCTATGTCCGTCATTGTTGCCGGCGGTACACTGATCATGGTAGAGCATTACAGCGCACATAAATTCTGGAAACAGATCTGTGATACAAAAGCAAACTTTACAGATACCATGTCCATTATGAACCGGACACTGATGCTGCAGCCTGTACAACCATGGGAGCAGGATCATTGTCTGAAACAGGTCTATTTTTCTATGGGATTAAGCACAGAAGAAAAAGATGAATTCGAACGTCGATTCCACGTTCAGCTTCTGAACTCCTATGGAATGACAGAAACGATTTCTGCCGTTACCTGTTCTCCGATCTCCGGTGATAAAAACTGGCCTTCTGTAGGGCGCGCTGCTTTATCTTATGATATCAAGATCATCGACTGTGACGGAAAGGAAGTTGCCCCGGGTAAAACCGGTGAGATCTGTGTCCACGGTATTCCGGGTCGTTCTCTTACACCAGGATATTACAATGACCCAGGTGCGACAGAATGTCTTCTGGACAA
>OGNZ01001068.1_pt1 | contig 13385 bp, 10 predicted proteins | sample 1573601 | NCBI WGS metagenome assembly OGNZ01 (sample SAMEA2582009, study PRJEB24529) | metagenome | biome: Human gut stool | place: China | collected 2011
TCATATTCATATTGTAAAATGGAACGGAACTGAGTGAAAGAATTATATTCATTTCTGGGAATATCTTAATGTCAATGAAAATGTGGTATTGCAGTATGAAAATTTAAAGGAAGAAATGGAAAGTAAGAGAGCATTATTAGAAATGCTGGTAAAGATAAGGTGGAAGATAAGATGTGGAATAGGGGCAGAGGAAGGTAATTCCTCTGTCTCTTCCAGTTATGTATTAGATAGAAAACTATTGATTCATTAAGTTTTATATGCTTAAAAATTATTTTGACATTATCAAAAAATAAGTTTATAGTATAAAAATAGATAGTAAGCAGGAGGATTGGTGCATGACAATATCAGAACAAATAAAAGTATTGTGTGTTAGATGTGGTGTAAGTGAAGCTGAATTGGCAAGGCGGCTGGGAAAATCGCCACAAAGTTTTAATTCGAAAATGAAAAGAGAAAGTTTTACAGTAGACGATTTAGAGAAAATTGCAGATGTATTGGGTGTCGGATTTAACAGAGAATTTATATTAGCAAATGGAGATAAAGTTTGATGAAGAATATTGTAAAAGAATTTAAACTTGGAGAATTATTTTGTGGTCCTGGCGGATTGGCACTGGGAGCAACGACAGCGAAGATTGAAGATTCAGATTATAAGATTATTCATAAATGGGCGAATGATTATGATAAAGACACATGTAATACATATACGAGAAATATCTGCCCAGATGATGGCGAGAGTGTTATTTGTGGAGATGTAAGAAAACTTGATATTGACTGTCTTGGAGATATAGATGCATTAGCTTTTGGATTTCCATGCAATGATTTTTCTGTTGTAGGTGAGCAAAAGGGATTTGATGGTGTATATGGTCCTTTATACACATATGGGGTAAAGGTATTAAAGAAATATAAGCCTTTGTGGTTTTTGGCAGAAAATGTTGGCGGACTGAAGAGTGCTAATGATGGAAAGGCATTTCAGAAGATACAGGAAGATTTGAAGAATGCAGGATATAGAATATATCCTAATTTATATAAATTTGAGGAATATGGTGTGCCTCAGGCAAGACATAGGGTGATAATTGTTGGTATCAGGGAAGATCTGCCATATGAATTTAAAATACCTAGTCCAAAACCATATAAAAATGTTGATGTTACTTGTAAGAATGCAATAGAGAATCCTCCAATCGGAAAAGAAGCTTATAATAACGAGTTAACAAAGCAATCCGAAATAGTTGTAAAGCGATTGAAATATATTAAACCGGGAGAAAATGCGTTTACTGCGGATTTGCCAGAAGAATTGCAGCTTAAAGTGAAAGGGGCAAAGATAAGTCAGATTTATAAGAGATTAGATCCAGATAAACCTGCATATACAGTAACTGGTTCTGGTGGTGGTGGAACGCATATGTATCATTATTCAGAGCCAAGAGCATTGACTAATAGGGAGAGAGCAAGATTACAGACATTTCCAGATAATTATATTTTTGAGGGGTCTAAAGAGTCTGTTAGAAAACAAATCGGTATGGCGGTACCTGCAAAAGGAGCTAAAGTTATATTTGAAGCTATTTTAAAGACATTTGCAGGAATCGATTATGAAAGTGTAGAACCAAGCATAAAGGAGTAAGGTATGTATACTGAGGATTTTGAAGATAAAATTTTATTTACACCAGCACGAAAAGAAGGTGAAGCATGTAACCATTTAAAGATAGTTACAGCATTTACGGATGTGGAGAGAATATCAAGTCATCTGATAAAATTATTTGATGGAAGAAATAAAGAGTATGTGTCTGGAATAAAAGTGGACATTATACTTGGGATGACAAAGGGCACGGGTCTGACACAAAAGAAACATGACAAGATATGCTCATTGATAAAAAGATTGAATAGTGTATCTGGAATGCCTCAGATATCATGCAATTATATTGTGGAAGGTAAACAGGTACATTCCAAGGTGTATGTATGGTGCAGGGGGCGAAAGGCAATAGAGGCTTTTAATGGTTCAGCTAATTACACTATGAATGCATTCTTTGTAAGAAGAGAATGTATGGATGCATGTAATCCTAAAGAGGCAAACCATTACTTCAACAGTTTATTGCCTGATACAATAAATTGCTTTGATGGTCAGATAAAAGATAAAGTTTTATTTTCTAGCAAGAAAAATGTAGAAGATGATGTTGCAGATACTAATTTGGAAAATTTATCTTGGGAGAATTATCGGGCTATTGAGCCGGTAGATACATTAGAAGTATCTTTACTAAAAGCAGATGGCAGCGATACGGGATATGGTTCCGGTGTAAATTGGGGAATACGTAAAAATGGCTATAAGAGAAATAGAAACCAGGCGTATATTCCATATAATGTGGCAGATCATAAAGATGGATTTTTCCCAGATGTAAATGCTGATGGAACGTATCCAGTGTTTAAGGTTGTAACAAAGGAATATGATGCTTTTTATATGAGACAGGCACAAGCAAAGGGAAAAGCATTAGAAACTCCAGAAAGTAATGCGATAATAGGAGAATGGATAAGGCATAAACTTGGAGTGCTGGATGGTACATATATTACAAAACAGATGTTAGAACAATATGGTAAAACAAAAGTTTTGTTTAAAAGGTATGAAGATGGCATATATACTTTGGAATACTAATTCTGGCATTAAGGAGAGAACAATATGGAGCAGAAGATCAATATTGATAATTTAAACGATTTGCAAAAACAGGCGTTAGTCTGCATGTATTATGCTATGCTTCCTAAAACAGACGCAAGATATAAGCAGAGAATGCATGATTGGGAAGTGTTAGAAAAGAGATTTGGAACAAAGAAAACAACATATAAACATGCAAAGGATGCTTTTGATTTTTATTTTCCTAACAATGGAAGAAAAGGCTGGAGTGATGATAGAGATTTAAAAAGACGAGGACATGCATATCAGGAAGTATTTGATTTATATAAGGATTATTCTGCAGATCAATTGGAAAAAGCTGTAGCGGAGATTATTCATAGATATGAGTATGAGGAACCAACATTTGTATCTATGAAATGTGGTTTCACAGAAACAGTACATAACATTCTAAATGGTAATAAATATATAACAGTGGATGGGGTTTATACGCTGAAAGAGGAATTGAATATAGGAAAAACTGTATTTGTTACATTAGGAGGGGATACAGGAAAAGCAGAAGTGGATTGGGTTCCAGGGTTTATAGGAGTAGCACATGTTATTAAAGAGCCATATGATTTTGGATATAATGGTAAAGAAAAGTACTTTAAGTTTAATATAGAAGTTGACTGCGTTTTTGATAAGCCATTTAAAAGAGAAGATTTTTTAAGTTATAGAGACGCATACGATGCTCCATATATAGGACCAGAGTTATCAAGAGATCCGTCACAGGCATTAAGTACTTTGGATATGATAAAGGCTGTTGCTGTTATACGTGCAGTACTTGATGAATTCCCAGAAATGCTTGAAAAATTTAAGGAAATTTTTGACAGAGAGTTTATGGATAGGGTGCTTGGAGCAGTTACTGTAATGATACCAACATCTGTAAAATTTGGAGAAAGCAAAGAGGATGCAGTAAATTCTATTCAGGAAGAAATGAGCATAGAGAATGAAGGCTCTGAGGAGGAAGAAATGGAATCTAAGCCATATATTGAACCTGATTATTATACAGGGTGTTCACGCAAAAATAAGGATACGGGGAGTGTATATGCACACAATAGAATTGTATTTGGAGCACCAGGAACAGGAAAAAGTTTTCAGCTGGATGACGAGCAGAAGGATCTCATTTCAGAAGGTGGAGAGTACGAAAGGGTTACATTCCATCCAGATTATTCATATGCTAATTTTGTTGGAACATATAAGCCAGTACCTACAAAAAATGGAATATCATATGAGTATGTTCCTGGACCATTTATGCGGACATATGTAAAGGCAATAGAAAATGGACAGTCGGAGAATAAGGAAGATGTAAAACCATTTCTGCTTCTTATAGAGGAAATTAATAGAGCAAATGTTGCAGCTGTATTTGGAGAGGTATTTCAGCTTTTAGATCGCGATGATAGAAATGCAAGCCAATATCCAGTTAAACCTTCTGAAGATATAAAGGCATATTTGGCAAAAGAACTTGGTGGAAGGCCAGAGCAGTATGATGAAATAAAGATACCAGATAATATGTATATCTGGTCAACTATGAATAGTGCTGATCAGGGCGTATTTCCAATGGATACAGCATTTAAAAGAAGATGGAACTTTGAATATATAGGTATTAACCATAAGGAAGAAAAGATTAAAGATACATATTTAGTGTGTGATAAAGCACAGGTGCCATACAGAGTTGACTGGAATGAGCTTAGGAAGGCTATAAATACAACACTTGCTTCTAGAGATTATAAGATAAATGAAGACAAGCTTATGGGATCATTTTTTGTATCTAAAAGCATTTTAGAGAATGAAGATGCGTTTAGAGAAACTTTTAAGAGTAAAATTATTATGTACTTATTTGAAGATGCAGCAAAGCAGAGAAGGCATATGTTGTTTGAAGGCTGTGATGAGGATATAAGAAACCAATATTCAGCGATTTGCGAGGAATTTGATAAAAGAGGCATAGATATTTTCTGTAAAGAAATCCGAGACAAAATCAAGAAAGAATATTTGAGTGAATTAGAATGAGAAGGGAATGTTACTGGATGATTTCTAAATATGTCAAAGAGCAGAAGCGGTATACTCAAGATGAACTTAGAAAAATATTTGAATGCACTGCTGATGAAACAGTGCAGATTATAAGAAAGTTAAAAGAGTATGGAATTGTTAAAAATGTAAAAAAAAGTGATAGGCAAAGTATGCTCTCTGACTTAGTTGAGGAAGATATCAGAGTAACAGATATCGAAAGTGGAGAGCGGGAATTATATTATGTGTTTTCATTTGTTGGAGTAATTGTTGTATATGGACGGGTATTAAAGTGTTATCCTAAATATATTAATTCTTGTGGTAGTCCAATAGCGCAGATGAAGCAGATTATGCGTGTTTTGGAAAAATATAATTCAAAAGAGCAGGTAATAAAACTGTATAATGAAAGTGATGATGGAGGATCGTTTAACTTATTGGCAGTAATGCTGTATTTGCTGCAGGATTATTATGATAATGGAATATATGCTAATGACGTTGAGATTGTTGAGACTAATGGCACAGGAGAAATACTGTGGGACAGAACAATCAATGAAACATTTTCATATATATCAAATAATAGGCCATATTATACTGAATTACAGACAAAAAAGCGAACTTCTGATGAATATGATTTTATCAGACGCTTATATGCATGTGTATTGACTAAATTTTCAAAGGAACTTGAAGAATCCGATCTGCCAGAGTTGTTTAATATTGTGACAGTAGAGCTGTCGGAAGAACAACTGGAAGATTTGGGGGATGAAGATTATATTTTATATAGGATACAAAATGAACTTAATGTGCAGTACAACACAAGAAAACAACTGGTGTTGAAGGCAATGTATGCGTATATAGCACAAAAAGCAAGCTTTAATAACATTGATAGTTTTAGCATATATGGTACCAACAGCTTTAACTTAGTATGGGAAAAAGTATGTGCACAGAATTTTGGAAATGTTTTAAATATAAAATTATCAGAGCTGCCACTTGGAGTTTGTGATGATTATAAAGAAAGTAAAGATAGTACTTTAATAGAAATAATTGATAGACCAGTATGGCATAAGACTTCAGATAATATTAGTGATGAAAAGTCAGATACACTAAGACCAGATTTGATTAGTATTTATGAGTGTGGTGAAAGTGGAGAATATTGTTTTGGCATATATGATGCAAAGTATTATAACATTAATTTTCATAAGCATGCGTCAGAATACAAAGTTATAGGACAGCCTGGAGTGGCAGATGTTACAAAGCAGTATTTATATCAGCTTGCGTACGATGATTTTATAGCAAAGCAAGGATACAAATATGTGCAGAATATGTTTTTTTGTCCTGATGAATCTGGGGATAAAGAATATGGATGGGTGCAGATGGATATGCTTCATCAAATTGGAGATAAAAAACTAGAGAATGTAGCAGTTGTAAAGCTTTGTGCATCAGAAATGTATTCTTTATATTTAGCAGATCATATAGTTAGTGAAAATGAGATGGACAAATATATTCCAGTAATTGGACGACAGGAAGTAGATAGTCAAAATTTTGCAAATAGGATGATGGCATATCTTACAAGAATCACAACTGCCAGCAAATTGGCTGAAAAGAAACTGGAAATGAAATCGGACAGAGGCAGGCTTATATATCCAAAACAGATAAAAAGAGAGTTGGGTGCCAAAATTATATATGATGCTATATGCCCTGTTGCAAGTAATGCTTTTTATGGATTTAATCCATATGAAAAAGAAGACCATGAAAGTATGGTGGCAGAGGATATGGGCGATTCTTATAATCGTTGCAGCCAGATTGCGGATGCCTCTATTGAGATAGAAGAAATTATAAAAGATTTATCAGAAGCGGAGCTTAGAGATGAAAAAGAACTTAAAGTAGTACTTAAAAAATGCATTGAAAGTAAATCAGATATTAAATCTATGGCGGATGGAAAGTCGCTTGATATGCTGACAGATAAAATAATGGAACTTGTTAGAGATGTGTATTTATAGCGTGTAGCTAATGTACAGTTAAAGAATAAATGCCAGATAAAAAGCAAATGAGAAAAGAACTGGAAAAGTTGGGGAAAACAGATTGTTGAGGTGATTTTGTGGCAGATGATTTAACAAAAGAGCAGCGGCATAAAAATATGAAAAATATTCATGGGAAGGATACCAAAATAGAAGTTATATTAAGAAAGGCTTTATGGAATAAAGGGTATCGGTATCGCAAGAATTATAAAAAACTTCCGGGAAGTCCAGATATCGTGCTGACAAAGTATAAGATAGCTATTTTTTGTGATGGAGAATTTTTTCATGGAAAAGATTGGGATACTTTAAAAAAGAGACTTGAAAAGAGTAACAATAGTAAGTACTGGATTAACAAGATATCCCGCAATAAAGAGCGGGATGATGAGATAAATAAGAAATTGGACTTTGAGGGCTGGACTGTAATCCGGTTCTGGGGTGAAGATATAAAGAAACATACAGATGAGTGTGCGAAGGTTGTGGAAGAGACAATATTTGATAATATAGAATTTGAAGAGTAGAGGTTTGATTTAATTATAATGTTAAATGACCGAAAAGAGGTGGACAGATGAACCTTGAGAATATAATAATTGAAAATTATAGACAGTTTGATACAGCGGAATTGGCGTTTGATCAAGGAATAACTTTTCTTGCCGGGGCTAATAATAGTGGTAAAACTTCGCTTATCAATTTGATTAGGAGTGTTTTTGTTGATGAAAAAAATGACTATAGTGTATCGGACATTCCAGCTAAAAATATGCAAGAATGGATTGATTGGGGATATCCTGTATTTGCTGATTTCTTTAAAAGTGGTAAAAGCGTTGATATAATAGATGCAGAACTTGTCAATTTGATTATTCCGGAAGATGATACAGTTCCATCACATTTAATGAATACAACATGTGTAAAGATTCATGTTTCGTATGATCCAGATATAGATGATATAAAAATGTTTGCTGATTATATTATGGATCTTGATGAAGAAGTGCATGATTTTTATTTTTTGTTTGATTATGAAGTAACACGTTCAAAATTTCTCAGAGCAATAACGGACAATTATGATAAGTTAAAACGGCGATTTGATGAAATAGAAGAGGATAAAATTAAATTATTGAGTTCTTCAGATAAAAATCTGGAGAACAATATAGAGGTTAAAGAGAGATATTTGAAACAGTTGATAGTAAGTATTTATGTCAAATCAATGGTGACTTTCGGATATTTTTGCGATAAGGAATTTAAAAATAAATGTAGATTTGACGATATAAAGGAATTTAGAAAATTGTTTCATTTTTGTTTTATCAAAGCTAGTAGGCCTTTAGATGATGATGAATTAGATCATTCACATATGCTTAGTAAGCAAATGATTAGGATGGTAAAGCTAGATGATGGGTGGAATGAATTAGTTGAAAGACTTCCTGACGAATTACTTAAGCCAATTCAGGAAAAGAACATAGATAAGACCGTCCGGGATACTTCGTTAAAATCTCTTAAAGATACAATAAATGCATTAGAACAGACTAATGGGGGCAAATCTGGAGAACTAATGTTGGATATGCAGGTTACAGAAGATGATATAAGTGAATTATTGCAACGGATAACAACAGCTACCTATAATGTGGATGGTTATTATCTTGGAGAATCATCGCAGGGACTGGGATATAGTAATATGATATATATTCACCTGCAATTGAAAGAATATGAAAAAGGAGTTGATCCGTTAAAAGTAAATATGTTTTTTTGGAAGAACCTGAATCTCATATGCATCCTCAAATGCAACAAGTATTTATTAAGTATCTGATGGATTATTATCATACAAAATTACAAGGGTTAATTACAACTCATTCCAATGAAATGGTTCGTACTGTCGGGCTTTCTCATTTAAGGGTTATAAGGCATGCAGGAAATTTTAAAAGCAAATTATACGACCTTTCTACATTATTAAAGGATTTGAAAAAGTCAGAAAATCTATCCGATAAGGAATTGGCAAATTTTTTTGATTGGTTTTTTGAGATAGGATATTCAGAAATAGTTTTTGCTGATAAAGTTATTTTTTATGAAGGAGATACAGAGAGATTATTTATTCGTAAGGCTATGACATTAGAAAAATATAAAAAATTAAGTCAACAATATGTTGCATTTATTCAGGTTGGAGGGGCATATGCAAAAAACTACGAGAAGTTAATTAGGCTATTAGGCATAAAATCATTAATAATTACAGATATAGATTACGAAAAAGAAAAATTAACAGTTGCAGATATAGAAGATTCTACAATAACTAATGCTACCATAAAGCATTTTTATTCTTTAAATCATCCAACTGATAATGCTTTGGTAAAAAATCTTTACGCATGGAAAAATACAAAAGAAAATATAATGGATAATTTAATATATATATGTTTTCAAACCGATCATGATGGATATGCGAGGACACTAGAAGAAGCTATGCTTAATAAATATTTTTCGATGAGTGTTACGGATTTATATAAAACAAGCGAGTGGGTCCAGAAGAGAAATGATTCGAAATTAGATTTTTCAATTCCAAACAAAAAGAATGACAAAAAAATTTCTGATGAAGATATGGTTTCTATTAGGGACATTTTGGCATCAACTTCAGGAAATAAGACAGATTTTATGTATTCTGTTATTATGAATGGATATGTAGAAAATATTATGCCAGAATATATAGATGGAGGGTTGTTATGGCTGATGCAATAGTTGAGAATCTCTTTTTAGTAAATGCACCTGCAGGAAGTGGAAAAACAACTTGGATAAGGAAGAATGTTAGGAAATACCTTTTGCAAAATCCAAATGATAATGTTTTATGCATTACTTATACAAATCGTGCGGCAGAAGAACTTGGAAAAGATGTAGATAGTAATAGGGTGTATTTTGGAACGATACATAGTTTTATTAATGATTTTATCGGGAGTTTTTTTTCACATGAATCAATTTTGGAATTATATTGGGAAGTATATAAAAATCAGATTGTGGAACGTATAGAAAATATTTCACAGAATGGCAATTGGGCGGAAAGTAATATGAGATATATAGAAAAATATGGTGGTTTGACACCTGAAATTGTGCGTTCTAATATTACTATGATTTCATATAATCAAGCACCATTTAATTCTCTGTATAGGGGAGCTTTAGGGCATGATGATTTAATTTCTTTTACAAGATTGGCCGTTGAAAGATTTCCAGTAATAAAGAAAAAAATTTCTGATAAATATCAGGTGGTATTTATTGATGAATATCAAGATACTGCAACTGATGTATTGCAAATATTTTATTCTTCTATGATAGGAAAGAAGAGTAAATTGTATTTGTTAGGGGATAAGATGCAGCAAATTTATCGTAATTATAATGGAGAATTTGAAACTTATTTTAATATTTTCAACAAATCGATAAATCTTTCGGTGAACTATCGTACGACTCCTAAAATAGTAAGTATTTTAAATAAAATTTATAATGATGAATGTTATAAGCAGACAGCATATGAGAAAAATAAAGATGAAAATATGGATTTCTTGCCTGAAGTTAGAATTGTAACTGATATAGAAAAAAATGTATCTGAATTAATGGAGCAGTATAAGGATTCATTAATATTGTATTTGTCGAATAAGTCAAGATTTTATAATATAGGAGTTGGAGAATTGTATGATGCATATTCTGGAATGGAAAAGTATAGTTTTGGGAAGAAATATAATGCTGTTGATGTTTTGACTAAGGAAGAAATTAGAGAAAATGATGCATTATTGAGCTTTTTGTTTACGGTAAATATAATAGTTGATTATTTTACGAAAGAATTTTATGGTGAAGTGTTTAGGATAATTCGCAAAGCCGGTACATATTTTAATTGCGAAGAATTTAGTATCAGAAAGCATATTGATAAGCATCTTGTAAAAGATAAGTTAGATGACATTGTAGCATTATATAATGAATTATCAACAACAGTGGATGATTTCCTATCATTATGTGTTGAAAAAAAGTATATTAGAGAGGAATTTTATTCTGCTGTTGTTGAAGAAAATGATTATCAATTGGTGAAAAATGTAAAAGTTCAAGAAGTGAAAGTGTTAGCAGACTATATGTCAGATCCTAAGATATCAACTCAGCATGGGGTAAAAGGCGAAAGCCATGATACAGTTGTGTTTGTTGCAGATAATAGTAGATCTAATCCAGTAGTGCATATGTCAAAATTTTTTGAAATGTGGAGCAATATTGATATTACATTATCAGAATTCGATGCCTTTTATTATATTTATAGCCAGATGCTTAATCAGATTGAGAATAAAATTGGTATGAAGTGTTCACAATTAAAAGCTGATACATATATATCCGTTGCTAGTATAATAGATGAGGAACTTCAAGCATTTACAAAAAAATGAAACAAATCCATATTACATTCAGTTGCTTAAAGTTAAAATGGATAAGTATTTTGGAAAGAAGAATGTTACTAACGTAAAAGAATGCTTAAAGGAAGGGACGGTATATGGACCACTATGTGCATATAGATTGTTTTATGTAGGATGTTCTCGTGCGAAAAGAAACTTAGTTATTATGATTAATAAAAAAGATATTGAGGGCTTTGAAGACAAATTACGTAATAAATTAATGATAACTGGTTTTAATGTATTATAAAATAAAAAAGTGACAGATGTAGTTTATGATAAAAAGACTTTAACATAGCGGCTGTAATGAAATTATCTCAATAAAGTCTTATGAGATTTGTTGCTTGATGAGACTGCATAAAATTAAAATCATTGGTAATGGTTCTGAGTAAATAGTTGGAGAAAATATATGAACGAAATAAAATTGATTGAAGAAATAGAAGATGCGATACATAATAAAAAATATGATGAACTTTTATATAAAGTAGAATTAAAATTGAAAAAATTGTTTTATAAATATACTACAGAAGATGTGCTGACTTTGATAAATAGGACTATTATATTTCACAATTATAATATCAATTGTAAGGAAGAAAATTATTCCGAATATCAAAGAGATAAGCATGTTTCATTGAAAATTCTATTATCATTGCCAGAGTATTATTACAAAAATATATCAGAAAAAGGAAAAGACGCTATATATGATTATAAAAGTGTCATTGACGAACTGGTTGGGATAATAGCGGAACTTGAATATGTATATTATTATTATCCGTATAAAAACAAAAAAGATTTTATGCTTAATAATGAAAATCAATTTTATATGAATTATTTTAAATCATATTACCTTGATTATCCGTATATGGATATGGAAAATTTTTTACAATTTTTTAAAACGAATAGCAAATTATGCGAAGAAGTTTTAGGAGATGATACGTTTAATGATTCACTGAAATTAATGTTATATCTACAGAATTTAGAAGAAAATGTGAAAAAAGACAAATTTTCACCTAATTTATTCCTTAGTAAAGATGCAAGAAAAATAATCAACGCCCAAAGCCTAATTTTACTTTATCCGATAAATGTGGTAAAGAAGATTTGTTATAATAGTAAAATAAATTTTGCAGATTTTATGAAAAATTATGCATATGATTTGGAAGATAGAAATGAAAATGACGTAAAGTTAATAGATATATTGATTAAGTCAAAAGATAAACGTTTTTTGTTTAAAACTCCTAAATTTGTTTTTTTCCCTAGAAATGTTTTCTGGATGCATAAATTATATGATTTAGTTTGGAAAAGCAAGAATTTAAAGAAAAATTTGCCAAATGGAAAAACAATTAAAAGTGCAATGCAAGAGAGAGCGCTTTTTGAAATTTTAAAGAAATATTTTGGAGAAAATAATGTTTATGCAAATGTTTTCTTAAAGCGAACAGGACGGGATTCTGCGGAAAAAGATTTTGTAGTATTGTATCAAAATAAAGTAGTGTCATTTGAGGCAAAATCAGATTTGCTGCCAGTACCAGAACCAGAGAAATTTGATAGTGTTGATTCAATAAAAAGTCAGTGTGAAGAATGTATCAATACGGCATATGGTCAGAGTTTAGAGGTGAAAAATAAAGTACTTGGAGGAACTGCTGTTTTTTATGACAATTCAAGTAAGAAGCGTAAAGTTGTACTTGATTTGAGAAATGTACATATTGAGGAATGCATGCAAATAGTTGTAATGTATGAAGAGTATCTAGGTATTGAAACAAACATTGAACATATTTGTCCACAATTTGATGCATGGATAATTGATGTAAGAACTTTAGAATATATATTAGCCGACACAGTTGGAAAAGGAAGATTTGATTATTTTGTCGATTATGTGCAAAAGAGAAAAAATGGTTATGGATTAGTGGAGGTTCAATCGGGTGAAGAAATACTCGTGTACAATCTTTATAAGCAATTTCCGGTTTTATTTGAGAAAAATTATGGTGATATAGGAATCAGTGTGCATATTTAAAGTGTATGATATAAAGTTTGGAGAAACATTTCGAATAGACATTCTTTAAGTGTGGTGCGTTGCTTTGATGAGGTTGTCAGAAACTTTTCTTGAAATATCAGAATCAAATATGATGCAGCGGTTATAATGAGTTTGACTTTATAGAGATGTGAAGGAATAACTATTTTGCTATATACATATATTGATTTTTTACATAGAAAATGTTATTTTATTTGTAGACGTAAAAAAATTACGGATAAAGTGGACGAGGAATTCAGTATGCTCAGAAAATTTAAGGTTAGAAATTATAAAAATTTTAAAGAAACATTAGAATTTGATTT
>OGNZ01001074.1_pt1 | contig 13245 bp, 16 predicted proteins | sample 1573601 | NCBI WGS metagenome assembly OGNZ01 (sample SAMEA2582009, study PRJEB24529) | metagenome | biome: Human gut stool | place: China | collected 2011
TAATACCAAAATGCACAAAATTTTCTTCCCCAACGGCTAAATCTTTGTGCAAAATGTCAATAGACACAAAAAATCTAGTGCCCACGCCCCTAGGGTAGGGGAGTGGGCACTAGATGCTGTTATATTACCTAACCGGATAGTGTTTTAAAGTACCGTTATGTATGTATACTAATTCTGTATTAGTGGGGGTTCCATCAAACGCATTTGTGATACCTTTTGTAATAAAATTGCCGACAGCATTAGCCCCATTTCCGACAAACTGTACTCCAATCATGGAAGTCCCTAAGCCTAATAGCTGCAATCCGTTGACAGCGCATGTTAGCCCATTGCATTCGTTAAATTGCAACCCAAACAATCCACTGGGACTACAAGCTGCATAGGTGTTATCGATGCTGACGCATCCGGCAGCAGTTTTGTAAAACTGAATGCCCCCTTGTGAGCAACCATCAAATACGCAGTTTGATACTAAAATATCGTTAAAGCGGTTGTCTCCGGTAGCATTCTCGCTTTCAAACGACAGGCCATAACCAGCGTTTGTCGTTTCGCACGAAAGCAAAAAAACGTCGCTCCCCGCGCCTATTACATCAAAACCCGCCGAGTTAAAACTACTTGCTGTGTTATAAGTATCACCGTAGGAACAGCGCACAAAATACAAGGATGCATTACCGCCCGCTAAAATGGGGGTGCCCTCGTCGGTGCAGTGATAAGCTCTGAATCTATTAGACCCGTTATGGTCAACAGATTGCACATAACAACGTTCATACACGGTAGAGACGTTTTTGGTGATGTAAAATCCACCTCCGGCGATGTTTGATGTTGTCTTAACGAACAGGTGACGGAAAGTACCGTAGACTACCCCGTAAACCTTTACCGGGAACTCAACTTCATTACTATTAATTTCAATATTTTCTAGCGTTATACAGCGAGGAAAACTATTGATTACTCTTCCCGTTACGTCTCCTACGATAATACTAGAGTTGTTATTCAAAACGATTAGAGCGCCGTTTCCCTCGTCAGAATATTCCGGCCCCACCATTGAAAAACCCGATTTCGTGATGTTAATATCGGTAGAAGAAGTATATGTCCGATTTGATAAGTGCACTTTATGCAAAGTGTTTATAGCACTCTGTAAATCAGGGAACCAATCTGCGGACCCGTCGGCATACTGTTTTGCAATAGTGACGGACGACCCCGCCTCAAAAATTTGTTTGTTTTTAGCCATAATAGGCCCGTTGATGGTGATAGTTCCGCCAATTACGCCGTCAATATATACCGGAACGTTTTGTGCAGACTCAAAGCCCGACACCTTAAATGTGCCCTGTGGGATGTATAGGGGCAACCCCGAGGCTTTTGCGGCGTTGAAAGCGGAGGTTTCATCAGTAGACCCGTCACCAACGGCACCGTATGTTTTAACGTTTGCCCAGTTGACAGCTGATTTTAGCGCAGCGTCAATATTTTTTTGTAGTTTATTATCCGCGTCTTTCCGGGCCGTTGTTTCTGCGTCAATAGCCGTTTGAAGCTGGGTGTCGGCGTTTTCCCGGGCCGTTTTCTCTGCGTCGATAGTCGTCTGAAGGTTGGTGTCGGCGTTCTCTCTGGCCGTTTGTTCCGCGGTAATAGCCTGCTGTAGCTGTGTGTCAGCGTTCTCCCGGGCGTGTTTTTCTTCAGTAAGTAGTATATTAAGTGAGCCGATAACGTAATCGAGAATTTCATTTGTGGAGCTGCTAACGCAGTTAGAGCCGGGTACGTAAGCATCACCGGCGATCATTGCTCTTGTGACACGTACCAGCGCCCCATTGACCCAGACAAGATCGTTGAGAGTTCTATCCGCTGTTGCGGTGGGGCTGTGCCCCTCGTCAATGGGCGTAATAGCTTTTTTCACATCGGCCCAGAGCGCATCGAAATTGCCAATTTTGGTCCAGAACTCGGCACGGTCCAGAGAAACACCGGACGGCACCGGCTGTACGGAAAGATAGGCGTTGCCGTTGCTGTCAACAACAACGGTGTTGGCCTCGTACTGGCTGGTGATGTCCCATTGGATAGGGTCTGCATACTTGATTGTGGCCAGGCTGACGAAATTCGTCAGTTTGGTATAGAATTCGTTCAGCTCGTCCATAATCCAATCAAGATTGAGATCATGGAAATTGGTGTAGGGCGCTCTGTGGATAGGATTGATACTCATATAAATTACATCTCCTTAATATACCAGCAAACAAAAGTTGGCCCGGATGTCCGTAACGATTTTATGGACTGCATTTTCCATTGCAAGGGTCAACTCTTTGGCAATAAGGTCTTGCGGGTTCCGTCCTGCCCGGCCCTTCTCGGTCACGGTGTCTTTGTAGCCGTCGTGCAATTCGGATGTGTTGTTATCGGTGGTGGTCTGATCGGTGGTGGTCGTGTCCGTGCCGCTGCTGGTAATGGTGTTCCCGGTACCAAGGGCCGTTGTACTCTTTTCAGCGGTTTGCAATGTCCCGCTGTCAAACCCCGTGACGTCCCGGGTGGTGCTGTCGCTGCCGGTATTCTGGCCGGTGGTGGTCAGGTTAGGCGCTCGGGTAGTTGTTCCCTTCACGCCGTTTGTGCGGTTGATTGTGCCGCCGCTGGTTCCTGCATGGTCGGTGGTTCTGGTTCTGTCATCGGATGCCAAAGCATCGTATTCAAGGCTCAGTGCCTCGGCGTATCGGATCCAGCTCGGAAGCATGGTTTCAGAATAGACGCCCAGCGCCCTGCGCATCGTGGGGCCATCCGCGTACAGCACTTCCAATTCCAGCGTATCAAACAGCAATTGATTGCAGACAGTTTCTTTAGATACACTGTCGGGGACTTTCAAGTCATCGAACAGTTTCGGGTATCTTGCCAACAGGCCGTTAAAGCTCAATGTTGCGTGCATCGTTGTTCACCTCCTGCGCTCCAGTATCGGGCGGAAAACGCCAATCGACCCATAAAGTAGATTTGTCAATTCCAAAGAGCTTGTGGACCCGCTCACACCCATGCTGCAAGCTGTCCAACCATAGCGACGCTTTGGCGGCTGTCTCAACGTTGTTGGAATTGACTTCGTCGGTTAACATCCGCTCTTTTTTGCTGGTGTTGGTGTTGGGAATGCCGACTTCAGTATCGAACAGGGCTTTAATGGTTTTAAGGGCTGTCAACAGTTCGTTGGTGATGAAGTTCCCTTTAAGGTCTGTCGCAAAGTACATCCAAGGGGCTTGCCCGGATGTTCCGTTTTTAGGCGCTTTGAGCAACGAGGAATCCACAAAAACGGCGGGGTCACCCTGCATGATCTGGTCGAACATCTTTTTAAAAGATTCTGCACCGGCCTTGTTACCAGATGCAAACACATACGCCAACCGGCTATTAATTAAATTGCTCTGGATGGTCTGGGCCGCAAGGGCCATCATATCCCCATAATAGGCCACAATATCCACCATACCGCGGTAATCGGGCTGCAAATTGATGATCTCGCACTGCTTCCCGATTTGCAAATAGGGGGACCCTTTGATAAAAGGGTTTGCGATGATGGAGTGTGTGGGATTGTAAAAAATGTTTATGCCGGTCAATCCCATTCGGTCATATACTAGGCCGTAGCGGTCAGTATTGAACACCGTAACACCCCCGGAACCGAAAACAAGATATTGTAAGCGGTTGCTGGGCCAAGTGTCGGGGAGCGTCCACCGGACCATAGACACGGCCTCAAGGAACAGATATTTGCGGAAATAATAGGATAAGCTGTTACCCTTGGTGTGCATCACGGAGGGAGTCACCGGCGACACATGGGCGTTAATTTGCTCGTAGCTGTATGGAGCACTCACAACAGACGACCTCCCCTCGCCATCTTAAACAGCAACCATACCGGCAATTTGCCAGTAGGCCACGGCCCGGGACCAGGGCCCCCGCCCGAGTCCCACTCTACGTCCCATGTCCCCACCTGATTCGGGATCCTGATAATGCTGGACGGGTCCCTCAGGTTTCCAGCGGCATCGGCATACTCCCAGTGCGTGTGAATGCCCGTTGCGTTGCCGGTCTCTCCCTGGGTGCCGATAAACTGCCCCTTAGAGATTGTGTCGCCCACGTTCCAAATCTGTGAGGCAAAGTGTGCGGCTCGCCATGTCGTGCCGTTGGCCATTCGCACTTTAATCATATTGCCCCATGACTGGTCGCCAGAGGTGCTGCCATTCCAATGCTGGGCCACTACCACAACGCCCGCCTCGGGCGCGTATGCTTTATGGTCTCCATGCACCGTGTCAATGCCCCGGTGGGGGCTACCGTCAGCGTATGCAGGATAACCGGCGGTCACTCTGATCGGCGACACGTCAGTAATACATTGTTTATATACGGCCATTATTCACGCCTCCTATTCATAGAAAAAACCATTCTTCATGTAACTTTTGACACTGTCAATTTCTTCTGCTGTTGCTGTTAGCGCAATGTCCGGATCGTCAACCATGATGTACCCCGGGATAGTGGATATTTGCACACGTTTGCACAAGGGTCTCCCATGGTCGGTATTGTTATCATCCGTAAGAATTTTAAAGCGCGCAACCATATAAGGCACCGAATCAAAAGCTATTGTGGACCCCGTTGCGCCCTTGCTCGCTACATCTGCATTAGTTGCCTGTGCAGCATTTAAAATACCGTTTCCGACGTCTGAGAAAGAACCCCCGGATAATGCTGCCTGGATACCTCCGAACGCTGCCGCAATACCAGTATGCAGCAAGCCTCCGCTGCCCGACGGTATATCAAATGTAATATTGGAAAGTTGAATAGGTACCCCAAGTTTGGCGGTTGTCTCGTGTACTAGCTGATTCGAATCGGTAAATATACGTAAGATACTGTCACCTGTGAAAAGGTCAACCATATATTGTATAGATAAGGTGACAGCGCCCCACAGTTTAGATGCGTCAAGAGGTATCACTCCAAAGGGCTGCAAGAAGATAGTGTAGTCCGTGTAGGGGGAGGCATTACAATACCCTCCGCGGCTTACCGCTTGAGGGTGCTTCGGGATACTCACGCTCACCGATTTTGTTAATTTGTTATTGTCTTCTCCCAAAATCCAACATGGAACGTCTATCGACCACCACCCGACATCTACACTTGAAACAAGCGGTAAATGTGCGGTGATTTTGGCGATGTCAAATGGAAAGTAATTGCAACTTACGATATATTGATAGGGATTAAAAAGAACCTTTGTTAAACTGTCGCTAATTTCCGTATTGTCAATACTAAGGTATGACACATCAGTCAGCAATTTTGCAGATAGTTTTTTGGCATTTGTAGGGGTCATTACTGCATATGTAATAGCCCCAATGGAGTTTGCGGCTTTAGCTATAAACCCAATAACAAAGAATCCCCCGCTAATTGTTTCCGCAAAGCCACCTTGAAAAGCGGTTGTTACACTTTGCACTTTAGCCGATGCCGGGTAAAGTCCATCTGAAATTGTACCATCATACTGTGCCGACGATCTTGTGACATACTCCGTACTATTGCCGATCTGGTCTCGGTAGCTTGCCAGCGTGTCAACAGTCAGCGAGGCATTCCAGAGCCCATCCGAATATGTCCAGTTCTTCACCCAGTAATACCGGCTGAACGTGGGCAGGTAGCAATAATTAAATCCCGTGGGGTCGCTCTGCGTTGCGATCTTGATCTCGGGGTCAATGATGTTGCAAGGGGCTTTAAGGTCAATTCCAAACCCCTGCCCACCGCTGGGCCGCTTTGTGCTGTTTGTGCGCTTTGCAAACTGATAAAAGGTAGCTTGCATTTTGCACCTCCTATAAAATAACCGGCGGGCAGATGCCCGCCGGTGACGGTCAGGACTTCGAGGGGTCCGCGTCCTTGTGCGTGGTGGTTTTCAGGGTGGAGGCTCTGGCTTCTACGTTCGTGCTGGGTGCAGTGACGTCTCCGGAGGTCATCAGGAACAAAACGGCGTTTTCGGTGAAGTCATCATACCACGACCAACCGTAATGATACCAGAAGTTCGTATACAGGCCGCGGGCGTTCATGGGGGTAGGGACCACACGGGACAGCTTCGGAGTGTACCCGATAGTATCCCAGTCCAGCAGGCATCCGAACACATTGGACAGCTGCACCGCGGCATTCTTGGATACTCCTCCTTCGGTGTTGGTGACAACAGGCGTTGCAGAAATGGTCTCGCGATCATCTATGTTCTGCCAGAACGTGACCTGTTCGGCATCGCGGTATTTCAGCATATTGTCGTGGAATACCTCGGGAATCACACGGGCGTCGATCTGACTTTGCGCACCACTGTACAGGTAAAGGTGCTGACGATCATACGGAGTGTGTCGCATGATGTTGTACGTCGTGCCGCCGATCTCCCAGTTCTGATGCCAGTTGATGGAACGCTCTTTCATAAGGCGGGAAATATCGTTGATGCGGCCATAGGCGTATTTTGCAAATCCTGGGAAGTTCGCTTCTTTGTACACGTCCTGCACGGTCAGGCTCGTGCCCTGCTGGGCGTTGTACTCGTCGAGCAGATAAACGACACTGTGAGGGCTGGTCACCGTCATGCCGGTCAGATGATTGGCCATCAGGTTATTGGCCAGGTTACGGCGGTCTGCCTCGATCTGGTTCGACAGATGCAGCACGAACGAGGACCAGAACTGTGCCAGTTCCTCAGGGCCCTTAAATGCCGCCTCCATCTGGGTGTCTGCCTGGGTGTACACGCGGCTGTAGTTGGTCTGCCCATAGTAGTTTGTTTGAAGGACTTTAGGCTTGTGGACCTCGTACATATCCACGCCCTGGCCGTCCACCAGCGCCCACGCCTTATCGGTGACGGGGTCGCTGTCGCAAAAATTGATCTTCCGCACATGGTTGGACCAGTCATCGCCCGTCACCTGCAAGCGTTTCAGCGGGGCATCGTAGGGGCGGACGGCAAAAATGGTACGTCCCAACACCTGGCTAATCGCTTTAGTGTAGTTGTCGGGGCCGGTCAGCAACGTGGCCTGCGCAACAGACACAAAGCTAGACGTGTCCACGATGGGGGACGTCGGTTCCTGGCCGGTGGCCCTCTTATTGATCTCAGTCAAAATTGCGGCAATGTCCGCAAAATCCATACCAAGAGGCATATCAATTCACTTCCTTTCCATAGGTCGGGTCGATGATTCGGGCTGTCACCGTAGCGGCATCTGCCGCCGGCTGCTGCTGGATGCCAAGGCCCAGCGCGTTCGCCTGCAACGTCTGGGTCATAGTCTGCATTGCCTGGGCGTTGGTCTGCTGACCCTGCAAAATCTCCCGCAACAGGGTTTCGAGGCCATCATACTGCGGCGCGGGCTGCGGCGCGGGCTGCGGCGCGGGCTGCGGCACGGGCTGCGGCGCGGGCTGCGTCACGGGCTGCGGCGCAGGCTTCTCCATAGCTTCGATTTCTGCTTTGGTGTATCCGGCCATAGCGAGGGCCGCTTTTTCACTGATTTTCAACTTTAGTCGCCTCCAATACAACGTATATGTCATGCGCTAGGCATTTAACGACCTGGTCTTTGTCTCCTTTTGTTACAGGTCCCACGGCACAACACTGCCATGTATGGGCCGCATCGAACCAGTCGCTATAAAACGGAATGTTCAAACGAGTGCACAGGTCAGCCAGCAGAAACGCACGCTCGTTTGTTATCGACTGGGCGAGAATGATATAACAACCCATGGTTAATCCCCCTTGAGTTTTGCAAAAATTTTAGTAAGAGGCCCCACCAATTCAGGGTTGATCGTTCCGATATTCTCGATAATGCTGCCAATTTCCATCAAGACAAAATAGACGCAACCGATGGCCGAGAAAGACACATCGACATTGACGCCCACAATGGGCAAGTAAAAATCAGCGGCTGCAAGCAACCCCACGGCCAGAACTTCCCCGAGTTTGTGATAAAACCCCTGACGCATCACGCTGGAATCGAAACCCGTGGTAGAAAAGGCTTTCACCATACCACTGACAACATCCATACCAATAAACACCAGAACGGCCAGAACTGCATAAACGTTCATATAACATCACCTCCCCATATAGATACAAGTAAATCCCAGGTTCTTGCGCTGGCTGACGCTTGCCCGCCCCTTCTGGGGGCTGCCTGTGGGCACCTGGGATTAACTTTAATATACAATACCCGTATAAAAAAGTCAAGTACCACAATACTCGCGAAAGAAAATTTCATCCGAGTAGCGCTCAAACTCAATTTGCCTCTGCAAATACGCGGGCCAGATATACCCATACGCGGCCCTGAATCGTTTTCGCTCATAGTCACCGGTGCCATATGTGGGCATCTCGCCAGACCGATGCCGACACACATAGTAGAGGGGTTTACTCTTGTGCTCATAAATGCAGCACCGCCCAATTTGAACAAGCGGGTAGTATTCCCGGAGGGGCCGGGATACCACAAGACTTTTCTCCTCGGCGCTGTACTGGTTTTCAATAGCGGACCTATAAAAGTCCGTTCCGGTCATAGACCTATAGAGGGCCGTATTGGCTTTCTCTTTGGCGATAGGGCTGTCCACAAGATCAATCAAAAGAATGCCTTTATCGGCCAACAGCTTAACGCGCTCTTTCTTGCCGATCATCTTTTCAACTGTATCTGTAATTTCCCACTGCATATAATAGGGGTTCGCCATGCCAACAGCGTTTGACATACACAACAGCGTCAGGGGCTTTTGCCCTTGCAATTCGCGGTTACGGTTGACCGTCTCATAAATGTTGGCAAGGCCTACACCCTCGCCCCGCCGGTAATAGTCGGACTCTTCTTTCTGGTATTCGTCCAAGATAATTATATTGGTATGGGGGCTTGAAAAACCACGGGTTCGAGCGAGAGTCACTACACTACCCACTACGCCCGACATCTGGGCCGGTTTAATGGGGCTTCCTGTATCGGTATAGGCCCCTGCATTGCCCACTTCATAGAGACCAGCAATTTTAGGCAATTTAAACGGAGCATAATGCGTTTGCAAATCATCGTTCAAAGGTGACCATGGCCACATACTGGGCGACGCGCAAATAAGTTCCGCCTGCTGCGGTGTTCGGCGCAAATACAGAAATTCGTCGCCGGTCTGGTGGACGTGCTTCAATGCTCCATAAGTCTTGCCGGTACCACGCCCGCCCCAGATGAAAATAATGGGGGCCCCTGTGGACAAAATGCCATCTTTTTCGGAAAAATTCGGCCATCCTTCGTCGGTGTATAGTTTAATCATCAGACAACCTCCATAATCTTGTACCCTAATATCTTTGCGTATTCGTCGGTAATTCCCAACGTATAGGTATTATCACAAATACACAGGTTTCTTGTTATGTGTACCGTATGCCCGTCAACCACAAAATCGGGCACATTGGGCCGGTCATTATAAATAACCTGATTTCCGGCGGCAAGACAAAACGTAAAGCCTGGCTTGAATACCTCAAAACCACCCCACAGGGCCAGCTCCAAACCGCCTTTCCGTTTGCTAACTCCCGCTATGGTAGTAGTGATCGGCCCGCCCTTTTTGTAGGTAGTCGCGTATTTTTTTGCGCCCCACGTCATAAACTCCGTATAGCTACGCTCTTGCTCATACACGCCCATGTAATGAGTATTGCCTTTTGGGTCCGTAGCACACGCACCATTATCTTTCGCAAGCTGTTTCACAGATTTGTTAAACTCCGCTAAATCAATATTACCCATGTACTTGACGCTGTCGGTGTCGCAGTACACCCCATTCTTGCCGGCAGCCCATTGCGCTATTTTTAGGCGCTTGCGGGTGTGGGCGGTTGTCCATACGCCCCATTGATACGGTAAGAACAAGTGGGGGCGGTGGTCGTTATAACTGCCCTCCGGGTCGTCGGTGCATTCGCTCCAAAGATTGTCGGGGTCATCCTCGTCAAAAAGTGTATCCAGCTGCAAGGGGTCTTGTGCGGTCATGCCGTAGTAGCTATTGAGATCACCCTTGGACTTGATATAATACAAATCTTGACCGGGAACACCTTTAAGGGATGTTTTGCCGGTGTAGCTCTCTTTTACGCAATCCGTCAAGGGCTTTGGCAGTTTGCCATAATCGGACGTATATAGGTCCAGAACGTTAAGGGCGTCCCAGTCATATTCTTTGGCAATGATTCTAAAATCTATATCGGTTATGGTAATCTCCAACTGTTCAGCAGACAACAAACGGCCATTGTCGTTAATGTATCCTTCACAGTGCCGAACCTTCGCAAGGGGGATATACGGAAACCCCCACCATTTAAAGCGCTGGCGTAACCCTTTTACTTGCAAGCGCATCAAGCAAGCCTTGCCGTGCCTCATACATTGCATTAGCCGCGCTACGGTGGCCGGTTCCTGCCTAAATGGAGTCATAGGAAAATAGCATTCACATTGTACGGCAGGGTATGCACTCGACATATCCACGGAACCGACATTTTCCAAATGTAACCCCACATAATAGCGGTTAGCGTGCGTGTCACCACCTCGGAACGCCTCCCGCAACATCTGGTAAAGGCCCCATGACGGCAAAAGGCGCTTGACCCGTTTAATGCCCCATTTATACATTGATTCTCGGGCCATTCGTCTGACATAACCGGTGCGCGTTAGTGGTAGAGTATACAGGTCGTCGCCATCTCGGTTCATCTCGATTAACAGGCACTCCACAATACACCTGACATCATTGATACAGTACGCTAATTCTGTAGACGTTAAAGGCGTCCATGGGTACCGAACTTTGGAATAATCAAGTGCCCCGGTCAATTTGGCATGTGGGGCACCTAGCTGTTTGCCCCAGGCATCAAGGGACAAATTGCTGTGCCGCATACTGCATCGGTACTCAATAGCGCGATTGTCGCATTTTAAGACCCTGCGTGGCTTGCTGGCAAACACATCACCCGGGCCAAAATCCAGAACACCCGACAAATATTGAAATTCATGTGCAAGATTGTGAACGTACATACACAGAAACCAGTCGCCTTGCGGGCCGCTGTTGGCTTGCAAGTAATCGCTGATTATGCTTGTAAAGTGCAACCATTCGTTCCACGTCCTACCAATAATGGTTATATCCAAGCCGAGTTGACACTGCCAGATATACATAATGGTGTGGGGATTTCCGTCCGCATCAACACATACTCGGGAAGTCTCAATATCAAACGCGCACGGCATATTCACATATAAGCGCTTCTTGTTTGTTTTGCGTTTCTTGCCTTTTGTGTGTTTGCGGTCTAAATGCTCCATAAGCCACGGGACAGGGTTATAATTACAAGCCTCCGCCAAAACCTCCGCGCAGGTCGGCGGAACTGCTGCCTTCGCTATAGTCCCATTCTTTGCCATAGTTGACCTCGCCTTGCTGCCACTTTGCAAAATCGTCGATACTGACATTGTAGCCGCCTTTCTCGCGCCAGTACATAACCGGCTGGTCGGACGGATAGTAATATACACCCGATGCTTTCACGATCTCCCACCACTCCGACAGAGCAGTATATTGATCCTCGGGCACGTCGGCTACATCAATACCACCGACTTTCATTTTTTGCTTGAATTCCTCACGGGCTCCGCCTACTGTGGAACCTTTAGAACGCACAAAACGCGCTACATCCGCAAGCGCCTGTTCCAATGCTTTGCGGTCTCCTTGCATTGCCTTCAGGGTGGGGAAACCTCCGGCAAATTCTTTATAAACGTCGCTTGTGCCGCTGATGGGGTCCGCGGATAGGCGCTTAATACGCTTCTGCGCAATGTCGCGAAGTCGAGTGTATTCTTTGCGCATCTGATTATCTGGCCAAGACTCCAAGGCATAGGGGGTATACAGCTCGGCACTGTATTTAAGGGCCGCCCTTGCTTTAGCTGCGCCTGCTGCCATGTTTCTTGCGCTCCTTTCTATCTAAAATCATATAATACCAGTCCAGAGGGTCCGCTTCAATGCCCAATCCGTTGAAAATGATTTTGGCCCATTCAGAACGGAAAAACTTGACATCATTGGTTGCGACTCCACTATATACAATGGCCGTTGCGAGGTAGATCAAAGAATCGTCGCAGTTAAGCAAGGATACTCTATTATCTTTACTTTTCATGGGGGCCTCCTAAAATAAATATGGCCGCCGCATGTGCGGCGGCCATCTGGTAGATCAAACCAGATTCAAAGACAAAACCTGGCCTTTTTTGGTGCTAATCAGCACAGGTTTGATCTTCACCGGCTCCGTCCAGGTGTCAGGGGTACCCAGCAACGTAAACATACGCTTCAAAGACTGGTACACGCCGACGGAAACGCATGCATACGACTGACCATCTTCGGTAATGAGGACGATACGGGGAGCAATGGCCTTTTCCTCGGGGGCATCGTCCTTACTGACCTCCACGCACTCCACAGACACATGGACCAGCGACAGAACCTCATTGACGTGCTCCTTCAGCTTGTTGGCGGGGTTGCTCGTCGCATTGTAGAACGCAACCGCGGCAGATCGGTCAGAGAGGTTCATATCGGTGTACCCTACACCGGTGTTCATCACATCGGATACCATCACCGCACCATTGTTCTCGGACTTCATCATCGCTTCAGACATAATATATAACTCCTTTCATTATGTGCCCTGTCATTATCAATACCGGGTGGGCGGTCCCGATAGACGGCCCGGAGGCCGTTTCGACTTATTTTTTGTTAAGGTATTCACGATAGGCCGATAACATCACAAAACGAACGGATTCGGCCCCCTGGTACATAAGATCGGATGACAAGCAAGTTCCTTTTAAACCCTCAAGGGTACGTACTTGCTCGTCGCAATGGATGAGTGCTTGCCTGTAACCGGCCAACCAGGCCCGATCTTCTGCGGCTCGGATAGCGTCCTTTGGGTCCTCATACTCGCACCACGTCAATTTGCCGCCCGGGTGAATTTCGATAATGAATTTACGCATTTCCATTTGTAGAGTCTCCTTCCCATAAAATGCTCAGAGTCTTTGCAAGACTGACAATCACCTTGATACTGTCGATGATGTCGTCCTCGGTCAGTTGTTGCAAGTTCTCTCCATCAAGAGTAATGTTATCATCGGTTAAAGTAATTTTAATCACGACTTCTTTCTTTTTCATTGGAGCACCCCCCTTTCTTTCATTGTCTATATTATACCATACACTAAATTGTATATGTTGCTATTTACATTGTAAAAATTGCTGTACTCCCCTACCCTACCGAGCGCAGAGGGAGGGATTTCTTAATAGATATGTTAGCATTGCCTAACTACTATATTTTGTGTCTATTGACATTTTGCACAAAAATTTAGCCGTTGGGGAAGAAAATTTTGTGCATTTTGCTATTACGTGTCC
>OGNZ01001084.1_pt1 | contig 13120 bp, 10 predicted proteins | sample 1573601 | NCBI WGS metagenome assembly OGNZ01 (sample SAMEA2582009, study PRJEB24529) | metagenome | biome: Human gut stool | place: China | collected 2011
CTCCTCCCTTGAACAGCAGGTGGAATGCCGTATCAGAATTTTCCGCCTCCGCAACAACCGCTGCCAGTTTATTCTGATACACATAGACTTTTACATTGATATCCCCCATACTGCATGCTCTATCTCTGAGCTGCGAAAAGTCATCCCCCAGCTTCAGCTTCAATGCATCTGCTGCTCCACCGTAATACGCATCGTATACCTCCTTCACTCCATCCATTACCTGCAGAAGTTCATCCTCTGTGACGGTAAATTCATACCCGTTACATTTTCTGACGCTGCCGTCCACTATGAATTCTTCTTTTTCTGCTTTTTTTATATCGAGCGTCTTGTACTCATCGTATATTACGGACAGGATCTCCTGCGCCGCTCTGTTCTGTTCTTCTTTCGAGGTAAGTTCACGAAGTGCCGCATCGATCGATGCAACCCCATCCGCTCCCAGAAGATCCACTATGTAGCCGTCTTTCTCTTCTTTGTAATTGTATACCAGCAGATTATCTGTAAGCATCGGGATGCTTGCGCAGAGCTGCTCATCATCCAGGTTTGCCAGAAAATCCAGATTCTCCCTACCGAAAAGTGAAATCGTTCCCCCTGCCTGCAGCTGTGTATCTTTGTATTTAAACGTTCCATCAAAGTCTTTTCCCCTGACAGCCCCTTTTACACCAATCGTATATTTTCCGGATGCTATAATATCTGCAACATTCCTATTCTCAACAACCGTGGGCAGATCTTTTATGGTATTTCTTGCTGCAAGCAGAATCCTGTTACTTCTGCTCAAAAATGCTCCGCTGCAAATTCCAATGATCAAAATAATTGCCGCCACAGCCACTGCGCCGATCGTCCATATGATTTTTTTCGGCACCTTCCTGCCAGACTTTTCATTTGTTTTGGTCATTTCCCCCATCGTCACGTCAGGTTTTTCGCTCATATGTTTCCACCTTTCTAACTTTCCATGAAACTCATTTGCCTTATGAGATTATCATGTCTCCCGGCTTCTTTCAAGGCATATGCCCAAAAAGGCACCTGAAACACACTGTTTCAAATGCCTTTTTCCAGTTCTGTTCTACTGTTCCATCTGTCTGCCCAGAAAGCCTGCCGCCGCCGCGACAAGTTTGCTCTCTGTCTCTCCCATTTTCTCCCGTTCTTCCCGTGAGCAGAGGATCACTGCGCCAATGGCGTCCCCCTCACAGATAATCGTGCTGATTGCCTGCTGTCTGTACTCGCCGGCATCGTCCGCCGTCAGCTTTACAAATGTCTTTTCGTCGTCAGAAGCTACCAGACTTTTCCGCTCACCGATGATCTCCTCCAACTGTCCGCTGATGGGCTTGCCCTCAAAATCTCTCTTGCCACTGCCGGACGCCGCGACCACATGATCCCCGTCCGTGATCAGCACCAGATATCCCGTCGTGTGCGCCAGACTCTCGGCATATTCCCCGGCAAACTGGCTCAATTCTCCGATGGGCGAATATTTTTTTAAAATAATCTCTCCCTCACGGTCGGTAAATATCTCAAGCGGATCTCCCTCACGTATGCGGAGCGTTCTGCGGATTTCTTTGGGCACCACAATTCTGCCCAGATCATCTATTCTACGCACGATTCCCGTTGCTTTCATAAATTTTCCTCCAATGCTTTATTTTCGCAAGAGCGCTTTGTCTGTTTCCATCTCTGTGGATAAAGCCTCTCTTATTTGCTATATATTAGCTTGGGAGTTAGTATATGGGAAAACTGAAAATTTATTCGGGAAACTGTCCGTTAGCCATTGCATTATTTCAAACATGATACTGCTGTTTTTATCAATTTATCTTTCATTCCTGTCGATCTGCAGATTTTTATAATATTGCATTGGAGTAACACCATACTCTTTCTTAAATGCCCTGAAAAAATGATTGTATCCGCCAAATCCTCCAAGTTCATAAACCTCACGGATACTTTTTCCCTGCTCTATATAGTGTCTGCACAGATCCAGTCTGCTCTTTACAATATATGAATGTGGCGTTTCGCCTGTCATCTTCTTGAATTCTCTCACAATATGATAGCGGCTTACATAAAACTCGTTTTCCAGGCGCTCCAATGATATATCTTCTGTCAGGTGTTCTCTTATATATATGAAAATATCATCCATTACAACATGCTTTTTCTTATTTAATTTTAGCTGTACGTCCTCCTTGACAGACGACCGCAACGCAAGTACCAGAAGCATTGTCAGCAGGCTTTTCTCATACAATGTGTGCGCAAATTTAGGAGATTCCTTAAGCATTGAATACAGCTTTTTGGAAATATTCTTTATAAGCATGGCAGATTCACTCTCAGAATGAACTGTCTTAACCTGAAAGGGAACGATATCAAATGCCTCGTCAAGTCTTGTATTTTCATCTGATAAGCTCTGCAATAACTCTGTTCCCACATAGAGCACATATAGTTCTAACGGATATTTGTTTTTTCGATATTCAATCTTCACTTTATTGTCAGGCTTAATAAATATTAAGTCCTCCATGGTACAGACCGCCTTTTCATTTTCCTGACGTAAATATCCCATACCACCTGTCACAAAAATAATTGTATGGTTTTTCTTCTGTCCAAAACTGCGCTGTCCGCTATCTTCTATTTTTATATATTCCATCTCATAACTCTGTTTTTTCATATGTTAATTTTGCACATTCCAGCATCCATATTTTTGTTCATTTTGTCAATTTATACAATACATCAATTTTCCATAGTTTGCAAGCAATTTTTGTATATGTTTATCTCTCTAATCCCCATATAATGAACATGTAGCTACCAAAACAACACAAAAATGAGAGGTATTATTATGAAAGAAACAAGACCATTTTCCATGAAGGACAAAATCGGTTACACTCTTGGCGATTTGGGATGTTGCTGTACAGAACAGTTCCGAGCCATGTATCTTGCTATTTTTTATACCCTGGTGCTGAAGGTCAACCCGGTGCACGTAGGAATCCTTATGCTTATCACAAAGCTTTGGGATGCCATAAACGATCCATTAATCGGTGCACTTGTTGACAGTCACCAGAACAAGGGCAAGGGTAAATTCATTCCGTGGATTAAATTCTTTGCTTTCCCAACCGCAGTCCTTTGTATCTTAGGCTTCGTCAACGTAAGTAATTTTGCTTATGGTGCCCGTCTTGCTTACATGTTCATCACATATGTTGTATATGAAATTATGTACACATGTGTAAGCGTACCATTTGGAAGTCTTTCAAGTGTTATGACAGATGATGTAAACCAACGGACCGACCTTTCACGCTTCAGAAGTCTTGGCGGCACAATCTTTATGACCGTCATCGTTATTGCCGGTCCATTATTCTTATACAAAGACAACCAGCCTGTACCAAGCCACTTCCTTATTATGGCAGCCATCTGTGCTGTTATCGGTTTCATCTGCCTTATGTTTACATCACACTGGTGCAAGGAGCGTATTATCACCGAGCCAGTTGCCAAAGAAAAAGAGAAGCTTAACTATTTAGACGTGCTGAAAGCCATCTCCAAAAACAAAGCTTTACTTGGTGTTATGTTATCCAGCTTTATTGGTATCGTTGGTGCCGGTATGGTAAACGGCTTAAATACCTACTTATTCCGTGACTATTTCGGAAATGTCGCCATTATGGCAGTTTCAGGCATGTTAAGCGTTATCTGGTCGCTTATCGCATTCATTGGGACAAAATTTGTTGCAAAGAAATTTGGAAAGAAAGAATGGATTATGTATAGTGCAACTTTCTCAGTTGTTGTTTATGCTATTTTATTCTTTTTCCCTCTTGAGAACCCAATGCTCTTTATTATTATCAACGGAATCTGTTATCTTGGTGTCAGCGGTTTCCAGGTATTAGTCTGGGCCCTTGTAAATGACGCAATTGACTATCAGGAACTTCAGACCGGAAAACGTAACGAAGGTATCGTGTACTCTGCATATACATTTTTCCGTAAGCTTGCTAATGCCGTATCCGGAAGTATGAGCAGCTTTGCACTTGCAATCGCAGGCTTTAACGTAAATGAGGCCGTTCAGAGCGAAGCATTCTCCGGACGTCTCTGGAAAACATATACCGGATTATATGTAGCCGGGTACTTATTAGCTGTACTTGTATTAAAGTTTGTATACCCTCTTACAAAAGAGAAAACAGCTGAAATGTTACAGAATTTATCAGACAAACGAAATGCTGCAAACGCAGAATAACTTCAGAAACCGAGGTATCTTGCATTGACAAAACAAGTTGAAATAACAAACCGCTCAGGTCATGTCTTACGCGGAATTGTAAATATTCCGGATGAAGGCTCGCGCTTCCCCGCCATCATTAACGTACACGGATTTACCGGAAATAAAAGCGGATACAAAAATATCTATACCCACACAGCCAGATTTCTGGCTGAAAACGGATTTGCCAGCGTCCGCTTTGATTTATACGGAAATGGCGAAAGCGACGGTGAGTTCGAGGACATGACATTCACCGGTATCTTACATGATATCGAAGATATTATAAACTGGACAAAACAGCAGGATTTTGCCAATCCTGATAAAATTATTTTATCAGGCCAGAGCATGGGCGGCTATGCAGCTGCCACTGCTGCGCCTATCGTTAATCCACATGCTCTCATACTCATGTGCCCGGGAGCCGGCATGTGGTTTGGATGTAAAGACCGCGCCGAGGCAATGGAAGCACAGGGAATCACAAAAGCAGATATAGAAGGGCTTTGCTTCCCTACTTCTTTTAACCATGATTTATATCAGTATGAACCGTTTTCATCCGCAGCGGGATATACAGGTGCTGTTCTTCTTATCAGAGGAACGGCAGACGATCTGGTAGATGATGCTACCTGTCATCGATATGAAGCACTCTATAATGGCAAATGCAGTTACAAAACAATTGAAGGCGCAAATCACAACTTTGCAAGCGGTTCTGCAAGAGCTGAATTAGACAGGCTCATATTAGAGTTTTTAACACCATTGAAATAAGATAATCACTTTGAAAGGATGTGTGCACAATGAAATTATTAGAGCCCATTAAAGTTGGAAACATTGAATTTAAAAACCGTATTATGTTTCCCCCACTTACAACAGGATACGAAGAAAAAGATGGATCTATCGGCGAACAGAGTTTTCGTTTCTATGAGCGCCTTGCAAAAGGTGGTGTTGGATACATTGTCATTGGAGACGTTGCTCCTCTTTCAACATTCTCTCCTACACCAAAACTTTACTCTCCTCAACAGGCAGAAGGCTTCCAGCGGCTTGCCGATGCATGTCATAAATACGGTGCAAAGCTTGGAATCCAGCTGTTCCATCCAGACTATAACGTCGCAGCTTTAAACGAAATGTTTCACCAGGGAAAAATGCAGGAGGCAAGAGCCAAACTTCACCATGATATGCAGCACTTTGTAAATGAAGTAACTGCGGAAGAACTGGATGAAATTATTAAGCACATGGAAAATTGTGCTGTTTTAGCCCACAAAGCAGGCGTTGACTGTATCGAAGTACATGGAGACCGCCTTGTCGGATCGCTCTGCTCTCCTATTTTAAATCACAGAACAGATGAATATGGCGGAGACCTTGCAAACCGTACACGTTTCGCCTTAACTCTTGTACGGCGTTTAAAAGCAATTGTCCCAGATATGGTTATCGACTACAAGCTTCCAATCGTAACTCCTCTTGGAGATAACGGCTTTCGGGGAAAAGGTGGTCTTCCACTTGATGAGGCCTGCATTTTTGCAAAAGAATTAGAAGCTGCCGGTGTTGACACATTGCATGTCGCGCAGGCTAACCATACCGGAAATATGGGAGATACCATCCCTGCCATGGGAACACAGCCATACGGTTTTATGGTTTCATACTCTAAAAAAATCAAGGAACTCGTTTCCATTCCCGTATCCGTGGTTGGTCGTATTGTAACACCGGAAGCTGCTGAAGCCGTTATTACAAATGGCTCTGCTGACATCGTTGCACTCGGGCGTTCACTGCTTACCGATCCTGATTTTGCAAACAAGTGTGCCGATGGACACTGCTGCGATGTCAGAACATGTATGATGTGTAATAAAGGATGTACAGACAATATCCAAAACCGTGCATTCCTAAGCTGTGTATTAAATGCCGAGAATGGTTATGAGACAAGCCGTCAGATTACTCCTGCAGTCACAGCAAAGCGAATTGCAATTATCGGTGCAGGAATTGCAGGACTTGAAGCAGCACGTGTTGCCGCTCTGAGAGGCCATCAGGTAACTATATTTGAAAAGTCACTCCAGATCGGTGGTCAGCTTCTTATTGCCAGCGTTCCACCCCGAAAAGAAGAGATGATGAGAAGCATTAACTACTATCTTAACGTGCTTCCCAAGTTATCAGTGACATTCCGTCTGGGTCAGGAATTTACCGGAAAAGACTATGATTCGTTTGATGAAGTAATTGTTGCAACAGGTGCAACGAATGCAATCATTCCCGTTCCGGGCAAAGATCTTCCAATCGTTACAAGTGCATGGGATATTCTTGCTAAAAAAGAAATTGTATTCGGCAACGTATCTGTCATCGGCGGTGGTCTTGTAGGTGTTGAAACTGCGGAATACCTTGCTGCCCGCGGATGTAACGTTACAATTATTGAAATGATGGATCAGATTGCAAAGGAAGAAAGCAGCACGATTCTCCCAACTTTGATGAGTGAATTAGAGCATTCCAATGTCCAGATCCTTACCTCTGCAAAACTATCAGAGATCAATGACCATGCAGTTATTGTTGAGAAAACAGAAAATGAAAAAACCTCGGTCTTAGAGATCAGATCGGATTTCGTTGTAATGGCTGTTGGTGCAAGAAAGAATCTTCCGGATCTTTCGGCTTGTCCGCTCCCGCTTCATTATATTGGCGATTGTGCCGGAGAGCGTCCGAGCAATATCGATCATGCCATTAAATCAGCATATGATGCCGCATGTGAAATATAAAAGGTTTTTTCCCTATTCGTACCCAGTATATATTCACATTCGCAGAATATCTGCAGACATGAAATTACGGGCGTGTCAGTTTCTGACACGCCCGCTTTCATTCTCATCTTATCATTTGTATTCTTGCCGCAGTCTTCCTACAACCGGAAATGCTCCATGCTGTCTGCAAGCACTTTCATGTCGCCCTCCAGCTTCTCGATCATTCCGCTGGAGCGCTCCACCGTTCCCTCCAGCTCAGTTGTCATACTGGAAGTCTCCTCCGTGGATGCCGCATTATCTGTCGCAAGATGCGTCAGCACCTCGATGCTCTGGGTAACTTTCTCACGCTCCTCATTCGCAGTGCGGATCATATCCGTCACCACGCGGATGGAATTCGTGCACGCCTCCAGTGCCTTCTGCATATCCAGAAACATCTCGCTGGTATGATTCAGCGCCTCTACCTGCTGCTTCGACGCATCATTCATCTGTACCATAATGCCCATCGACTTCTCGGAATTCTCTGTCAGTTCTCCGATAATATCGTTAATCTCATGCGCTGTATCCGCCGACTGTGTCGCAAGGCTTCCGATCTCTTCCGCAACTACCGCAAATCCGCATCCGGCTTCTCCTGCGCGCGCCGCCTCAATCGAGGCATTCAGGGAAAGCAGATTCGTCTGATCCGCGATCTCACTGATCAGCGTCGCCGCCTTGCTGATCTTATTGACGGATGCATTGGTACTCTCCGTCTGTGTATACATCGACTCGATATCCGCTTCTGTCTTATTGTTCGTATCGATCAATTCACGAAGCTTAGCGAGCGACTTATTGGAATACTCCTGCATCTGATTGGCATTGCCGACCAGTTCTTCCATCTCGCTGGAGATCTTCTCGATGCCTTCCGCGATCGTCATGATACCGTTGGACGCTTCCGTCGTGGATCCTGCCTGCGTCGTGCTGTTTTCCGCAATCTCATTGACGGCAACCGCAACGTTTCCGATGGACTCCTGCATCGAGGAGAAATTACCAGTAAACGACTGCAGTGCATTCCGCAGATCTGTTGATGCCGTGCTGATGCTTCCTATCAGGGAAACAATCTGCTTCTGCGCGGCATTGAGTGCCTCTGCCGTGTCTCCCAGCTCGTTCTTCTCCCTTACGTTCACGGTCGTTGTCAGATCTCCGTCGGAAAGTCTGGATGCAAGCCCCTGGATCTCCACCAGCGGCTTGCAGAGCTTCGCCGCATAGATTCTCGCCCACACGAACGCCATCACAAGCATTACAGCCATCATTATCACTATCACAATGCAGAGAACCTCGAACTTCTGGTTGATGCGTCCTTCCACACCCGTCATCTCTACCTGCATGTCATCGACGTAGTTACCGGTGGAGACTGCCCATCCCCACGGTGCAAACAACTCGGAATATGCTACCTTCGGCGCAACCGTCACACCGTCCGCCTTCGTAAAGTAAAATTCATTGAATCCGCCTCCGTCGGCACTGTTACAGACCTTCATAATCTCCTGGATGATCATGACACCATTCTGATCCTCCAGATCGTAGCGGTTATTTCCTTCCTGCTCCGCCAGAATCGGATGCATTACCAGATTGTAATCCGTATCATCAATCCAGAAATATCCGCTTCCGTCATCGCGGTAACGCATGGCGCGGACGATCTCCTTCGCTTCTGCTTTCGCTTCTTCCTCTGTCAGTTCCCCTGCCTGGCTCTTATCATATTCTGCCTGCAGCACAGCAATCACCGTCTGGACCTCAGACTTGATCTCTGTGTTGTAACCGGAATCCATCGCACTTTCATATTCCGTCAGCGCCATATTGGTCGTATTCCGGATACTGAAAATGGAAGTTGCCCCAAGCAACAGGGATGCCAGTAATACCAGCATCAGACAGGTCATCGTTAACGTATGTTTCACACTTCTTCTGTTCATACCATGCCGCCTTCCTTGTTGTGATTCCGCACAACTCTTCTGTGTTTCTCATTATTTTTATTGTACTTTATGTACAAAAATCATGCAATGGTACTTCCTTACTAAAAGTGAAACATTTCTCAACAGACCTACGCATTCAGGAAATCTCTGATCTCCTCCGGTTCGCGGACAAAATGATCTGCACCATGTTCTTTTAAGAACGCTTCCTCCCGGAATCCCCACAGGACGGAAATGCACGGCAGACCGGAATTTTTCGCTGTCATCACATCCACCTCGGAATCTCCGACATACACGGCGCCCTCCTTTGGCATGCCAAGCTCCTTTAATGCCGCATAGACCGTATCCGGCGCCGGTTTTTTCGCCACTCCGGCACTCTCGCCGATTGCCACTTTCACAATTCCCTCAAAATAAATCTCCGCCAGTTCCTTCACTGCAGAATCCGGCTTGTTCGACACGATCGCAAGCGCATATCCGTCCGCCTTCAGTTCCCGGAGCAGATCAATCACTCCGTCATAGGCTTTTGTATTGTCATTGCAGTGAATATCATAATACTCCCGGAAAATCGCAAGCGTCTGCTCAAAGACTTCCGGTGCCGTTCCCTCCGGAACCGCCAGCTCGATCAGGCGCGCCACACCGTTTCCGACAAACCGGCGCACATCATCCAGTGTGCGCTCCGGCATATTCATCCTGCGCAGCGCATAGTTTGTCGCTTTTGTCAGATCCTCCAGTGTATACAAAAGTGTTCCATCCAGATCAAAAATGACTGTCTCGTATTTCTTCATTCTCCCACTCCTCTTCGCCTCGCGTGTGCATTACGCGCATTGCATGTCGTTCTGCATATCTGCACATCTCTTATTTTACGCTGACTTCTCCCGCCAGTACCCGCTTGTAATCTTCATAATTCTTCGCAAGCAGTGCCGGTGTGTCCAGTCCGTACGGACATTTGCTCTTGCATTTGTTACAGTGCAGGCAGCCCTCAATTTTTTTCATCTTCGCCTGCATCTCCGGCGTCAGCTGTGCCTCCGACGGCGCGCGGCGCAGCATCAGGGACATTCTCGCACAATTGTTGATCTCAATTCCGGCAGGACATGGCATGCAGTAACCGCAGCCACGGCAGAATTCGCCCGAGAGTTCTTTTCTGTCATGCTCAATCACCGCTGCGATCTCCTCCGTCATGACCGGCGGATGTTCAATGTAGGAAATGAACTCGTCCAGTTCCCGCTCTCTCTGCACGCCCCAGATTGGCAGCACATTCTCATACTGTGCCTCAAACACGTACGCTGCAGCCGAATTGTTGATCAATCCTCCCGAGAGCGCTTTCATTGCAATAAATCCCATTCCCGCCTGCTTACACTTCTCCACCAGCTCGATGTCCTTCTCTGTCGCCAGATAGCAGAACGGGAACTGCAGCGTCTCATAAAGACCGGACTCAATGATCTCCTCTGCCCCGCTCATGCGGTGGTTCGTGATACCGATGTGGCGGATTTTTCCCTGTGCCTTCGCTTCCAGCATCGCCTCGTAAAGTCCGGTTCCGTCGCCCGGCTTCGGGCAGAAGGATGGATTGTGGAACTGATAGATGTCAATGTAATCCGTGCGCAGATTGTGCAGGGAAATGCCAAGCTGCTCCCAGAATTCATCCGCATTGGCAGCCGCCGTCTTCGTCGCAATATAGACTTTTTCCCGCATGCCCTCAAACGCTTCGCCAAGCTTCTCCTCGCTGTCCGTGTAGAACCGCGCGGTATCAAAAAAAGTGATACCGGCATCATATGCCTTTCGCGCCAGCTTCACGGCATCCTCCGTGCTGATCCGCTGGATCGGAAGTGCGCCAAACCCGTTCTTATTGACAGTAATCCCTGTTTTTCCAAGTGTCACTCTCTCCATTTCTTTCCTCCACATTCTTCTTACACACATTGTCCACTGCAAATCTGTATCTCTGTTGCTTTCCTGATACTACTCCAGATAAGGAAAGAATACTTCACTCTTTTCCTTTTTGTCAAACATGTTATTGTACTGCAAAATATTATAGTTCCGGATCCAATCCGCTTCCTCCCCCGTCGCTTCCTCGATATGCAAAAATCCGCCGGCAGACTTGGAATAATAGCCTCTGGAATTGATTGCCGGAATGGTTTCCATCATATCCGCCAGGAACTGATTGTACGCCGGAAGTTCTATTCCTGCCCGCTCCAACGCCAGCGTCGAGAGATAATTGATGCTGGTGACCGGCAGTTCCACCTCCGTGCTCTCATAGTTCGTCCAGATAAAAAACGGTATCGTATACAGATCTTCCAGTTCATCCTCGGTCAGTCCCGAAAGTCCCTTGCCGTTTAAGTTCGGATAAAAGCTGGACGAAAGGCTCGGCTGGTGATCGCCAAAAAATACAATCTCCACCGGATCCTCCACATTTTGAAAATAGGAGATCAGATACTCCAACGCCGAATCGCTCTCGTGCACCAGAGAGAGATACTGATTGACGTCCGGATAGTTTAATCCCAGCAGGCGTACCTTCTCATCAAAATTATCGTACTTTTCCGTATAACCGCCATGGTTCTGCATGGAAATGCTCATGATGAACAGATCCTCATTCGCCGCACGGCTCTCATAGCGGTCAATGATTTTCTCATACAGTTCCCGGTCGGTAATATATTCCCGCAGAAGCTTCGTCTGGTCAAAATCGTCGATAAAATGTGTCTCATCAAAGCCGAGATCCGGATACACTGCATTGCGGCTCCATCCGGTCTCATAGTACGGATGCATTGCCACACAGGTATAACCGTCGTTCTTTAGGTTGGACACAATCGAGGTCGGCGTCTTGGAAATATACTGCTGGTATACCACGGAACCGCTCGGCAGAAATGCCATGGAGTTCCCGGTCATAAACTCCCACTCCGAATTCGGCGTCTTCGCACCGAACACGGAGGACAGCGCATATCCGTGAATGGCATTCTCCTTCAGGGAGTGGAAATAAGGTGCCACGTCAATATTCGTGGAAAAATCTCCCACCACCGAAAGATCCGCATACGACTCGCTCATGACCACGATAATGGTCGGCTTTTCTCCCGGATCAGCCGCCACATCCGCATATGCCGAGGCAGCGTCTTTCTCTCCCTGTTTCTTCCCGCCGCTATCACCGCCAGAATACTGCTCTTCCAGCGCTTTCACCGCCTCACTGGAATACCCGTCGGGCGCAGCGATAAAACAATCTCTTACACTCAGCACAAAATTCAGAATATATCCGTTGCGGTAGCTTCCTTTCTGCTCCCAGGTCTCTGTCACTATGTACTCCGTCTTATGACCGATATACACGCCGCTCAGCACGGCAAGAGAGATACAGATGATCGCCATCGGCACTCTCTTTTTAAAGGAAACGTGAAGCTTGCGAATCAGCGCCACATAGAGCGTGGAAATCAGAATCACATAGCCCGCCCGGTCATCCATCACGAACTCATAATTGCCCGCCACCGAAAGTCCGGTCTGGATGGATTTCAGGTCGCTGAAAATAAATTCGTTCCCGCGGAACAGATATACAAAATAGTTGATTCCCGCCAGTGACACCAGAAAAATGTGGGAAATCATGCAGGTAAGTCCCGTATTATTGGTAAAAACCTGTACCGCCAGAAATACCACCAGACAGCACAAGATATTGAGCAGCATCTTCGGCTGTGTGATCTTGGCGCGAAGTTCTGCATCCAGCAGCAGATACTGCACATGATACGCCGTGAAAATACTGCTGGCGCCGATCATCAGTCCGGTCCAGACCCACGGGATCTTCTCTGACAGTTCCACCTCCAGACTCTTAAATAGGAAGTAGCACGCTCCGAATAGCGGCAGCGCCCACACCGAAAAGCCGATCTTCCAGAACAATACCGCGGCGAAGATCCTCGCCACCGCAAGTCTGCCCAAATTACCCTTATCAAAATATAATTTTATTTTCATATGTTTCCTTATTTACGCTTTCTTTACATATTTTTTGCATGCCAACGTTAATTTTATCATGACTTGTGCGTTTGTCAATTTCCCAAACCTTAAACTTTTCAAAAGAGGCGCAAAATGAGGCTCGCACACAGGGCGGAGAATAGATTGCCGGTCACAATAAAATGTAAGATGCAATAAAGTTCCAGATAGAAACAGTGCATAGGATATTCGTTGGAACAAAATGCGAGAATTTCTTCTCTGCCGCTTTTTATATCCAATTCCGTGTCTTTCCACGTTTTGACAATCCGCGGGATGTGTCCGACACGCCGCAGACAATGAGCGGACTTTTTAGTGTTCCTAAC
>OGNZ01001111.1_pt1 | contig 12764 bp, 13 predicted proteins | sample 1573601 | NCBI WGS metagenome assembly OGNZ01 (sample SAMEA2582009, study PRJEB24529) | metagenome | biome: Human gut stool | place: China | collected 2011
CAGCCGTGTTGCGGATCTTCCTGTGAAGGTCGTGACCGGAATGGACGGACTGCTGGAGATCGCAGTGATGCCCGAAGCACAGGTATTAGTGACGGCGATTGTGGGCATGATTGGTATCAGACCTACGATCGCGGCCATTGAGGCAGGAAAGGATATTGCTCTTGCAAATAAAGAGACTCTGGTGACTGCCGGACACATCATTATGCCGTTGGCGGCGAAGATGGGTGTGAAGATCCTGCCGGTGGACAGTGAACACAGCGCCATTTTCCAGTCACTGAACGGAGAACCGAAGGGCAGGATCGAGAAAATTCTGCTGACTGCATCCGGTGGACCCTTCCGAGGAAAGACAAGAGAACAGCTGCAGAATATTCAGGTGGAGGATGCATTAAAGCATCCTAACTGGTCCATGGGACGGAAGATTACGATAGATTCCTCCACGCTGGTAAATAAAGGACTGGAAGTCATGGAAGCAAAATGGCTGTTTGGTGTGGATCTGGATCAGATCCAGGTCATTGTGCATCCCCAGAGTATTATTCATTCCGCTGTACAATATGTGGACGGTGCGGTAATTGCACAGCTGGGAACTCCGGATATGAAACTCCCGATCCAGTATGCGCTGTTCTATCCGGATCGTCGTCCGATGCCGGGCAGACGGCTGGATTTCTATGAACTGGCACAGGTGACATTCGAGAAGCCGGATATGGAGACGTTCTACGGATTGAAGCTTGCTTATGATGCACAACGCATCGGTGGCAGTATGCCTACGGTGTACAACGCAGCCAACGAGAAAGCAGTAGGATTGTTCTTAGATCGCAAGATCGCTTATCTTCAGATCCCGGAGTTGATTCAGGAAGCCATGGAGCAGCATAAGGTGATCGAGAACCCGAATGTGGAGGAAATCCTGGAGACAGAAGCATCTGTTTACAGTTATATCGACGGCAAGGGATTCTGATCCTAAAATAGAAGCATGATATGAGAGGCAATAAATGGTTACATTGATCTTGTTTGTATTGATCTTCGGGGTGGTGGTCATCTCACATGAATTCGGACATTTTCTGCTGGCGAAAGCCAATGGGATTCATGTGATAGAATTTTCCGTGGGCATGGGTCCGAATCTGTTTTCTTTTCAAAAAGGAGACACCAAATATTCTCTGAAGCTGCTTCCCATCGGTGGAGCCTGTATGTTTGAAGGCGAAGATGGACTGAATGAAAAAGAAGACGGGGAAGACCACAGCGGATCGTTTTTAAATGCCAATGTATGGGCGCGGATCTCCACTGTCCTGGCGGGACCGGTATTTCATTTCATCCTTGGTTTTATCATTGCTTTTATTATGGTGAATCTGATCGTGATCCGTGATCCCGTGGCGACGGAGATCGTGGATGGCGGTGCGGCGCAGGAAGCCGGACTGCAACCCGGAGACAGAATTCTCTCTCTGAATGGCAGTAAGATTCATCTGTATGAAGAAATACAGCTGTTTACGCTGACCTACCGGGGCGGGAATGTCACGGTACAGTATGAGCGTGACGGAGTAAAAGGAACTACAACCCTGACTCCGCAGTATGATGAGAGTACAGGGCGTTATATGATCGGTATCAGTAATGCGGATTTTGTACAGCTGTCCGGACTGGACTGCTTCCGTTACTCCTGGTATGAGATGCGTTATTGTGTGACGATGACCTGGAAGAGCCTGGCGATGCTGGTGCAGGGGCAGGTATCCAGACAGGATGTGGCAGGACCGGTCGGGATTGCCGTGAACGTCGTGGGAAAAACCTACGAAAGTACAAAAGACTACGGCTGGCAGAATGTACTGGTGAATATGTTGAATATCACCCTGATGCTTACGGTGAATCTGGGGATCCTGAATCTCCTGCCGATTCCTGCATTGGACGGCGGCAGACTGGTATTCCTGATCTGGGAAGCCATTACGCACAAACCGGTGCCCCCGGAAAAAGAGGGCATGGTACACTTCATCGGACTCGTGTTTTTTATGGTGCTGATGGTGTTCCTGCTATTTAACGATCTGGTAAATATTTTCGGATAGAGTATCCGGGATATCTTATTATCCGTTGACAAAGAGCATACCGCATGGTATGCTCTTTTTACGTTCGCGGAAGACGCGATTCTGATATCATTTTCATGCCGGTCGGCAAATAAACCCTGAAGAATGAAAAGAATATAGGTATCTGTGTTTAGACATAGATAGGATAGATTGGATAGAAGGGAGAAGTGCGTATGGAGCATGTTACGGCCTGCTATTGGCAAAAGGAGACGGTCCCAAATATATTTCTGTCATTGCAACAACGAAAATACCGTCGCAGGAAAGCCTCTGTGGTATATGCCTGTATTTCCGACAACAGGGAACTGCTGATGAATCTGCAGAACAAAATAGAAGAGGAATTGCAGGGGAGGGATATCTGGAAATCGTACACGGAAGAAAGGATAAGAGAAAAATGGTCGAAACAGCTTGCGGCAGTGGACAAAAACAGCAATTATGCGGGAGTACTGTGTGTGGACAGCAGAGTGCTTCTGTTTGACCACGGCAGGATGAATCTCTGCGGATTTTTCAAGAGGTTTGGGAGAACCGGATGGAAAGTCTGGAAGGATCAGTGCATGGTGGGGGAAGTCGAAGCAGGAACAGCAATTTTGCTGACGGATCATGGATTCCTGAATTACTGTGAAGAGGAACTGGCAGGCTGCCTGAGACCGGAAAGCGTGGGGACCGATCTACTGTCGGACAGAGCGGAGCGGGCAGAGAGACGGCTGGCAGAGCTGGGCCGGAAGGCAGAGCAGCGGGGCGGAAGACATATGGGAGCGGTATGGATTCTGCCGGTAAAGGGAGAAGCTATATGGAGCAAAGGGAAACAGAGCAAAGAAACGGTACAAACTGAATAGAAACGGAACATGCTGAGTGGCCTTCGATTGGCAATTGTACTGGCATGGATATCACAGTCCTGTGTCGGTGGGAGAAGGTAGCTTTTCCCAGGTCTATCGTGTGACAGACAGTAGCGGAGGATTCCGGGCCTGCAGAGTGTCCGATGTCACAGAACAATGGCAGAGGGAATGTGAGAACTGGCAGGAGATCAGACATCCGTTATTCCCCGGGTATGTGGAACATTGGACGGAAGGAGGAAAGGGCTATCTTATCATGGAATTTTGGGATGGCATGGATCTGCGGAAAATGCTGGAGAGAAGAGGCAGACTTACTCCCGGACATGCTGCGTGGATCGCGGATCAGATCGCGGAAGGCATACAATATCTTCATGAGCGGCAGCATCCATTTCTCTACCGGGATCTGAAGCCGGAAAATATCCGGATCCGTGTCAACGGCAGAGTGGGGATCCTGGATCTTGGATGCCTGTGGAACAGAGAAGAAAAATGGTCTGGAGCAGGCAATTATTCCTACAGTGCGCCGGAACAGTTCCGACAGGGGGAGATACCCGGGGAGGAAAGCGATGTGTATGCCATGGGAAAATTGTTGGAGGTCATGCTGGGAGAGAAAAACGGGAAACGCAACAGGCAGGAAAAATGGCTTCGCAGAATAAGCCGGATGGCGACTCATACAGAGCGACAGAGACGTATTCCGGATATGAAAACCTTCCGTCGTCTGCTCTCCGTGATGAATGCATCCGGGAGGGTGCGCAGACAGGTATTCAAAGAGTCTGATTTTTATTATATCCGTAAGTTGTACTGCCCATAGTTGTCCGTTAAGTGCTCGAACACAATCAAGAAATTTTACAAAAAAGTGCTTGCTGTTTTGGAGAGAAATGAGTATACTGTAACTAAAGGTTCGAAGAAGCGTATGAGGACCGGAAGCAATTAAATTTACATAGCAAAAAGGAGAAGAGTTATGCGTTTTTTTATTGACACTGCAAAAGTAGAAGACATTAAGAAAGCAAATGACATGGGGGTTATTTGCGGAGTAACGACCAATCCCTCTCTGATCGCCAAAGAGGGCAGAGATTTTGTAGAAGTGATCAAAGAGATTGCATCCATCGTGGATGGACCCATCAGTGGTGAGGTGAAAGCAACCACCGTAGATGCGGAAGGCATGATCAAGGAAGGCAGAGAGATCGCAGCCATCCATCCCAATATGGTAGTCAAGATCCCTATGACGGTAGAAGGTCTGAAGGCATGTAAAGTATTAAGCTCCGAAGGGATAAAGACCAATGTAACACTGATCTTTTCAGCAAACCAGGCGTTGTTGGCTGCACGCGCCGGCGCAACTTATGTATCTCCTTTCCTGGGAAGACTGGATGACATCAGCACGAGAGGGGTAGACCTGATCCGTGATATCGCTGATATTTTCGCAGTGACCGATCTGGATACCCAGATCATCGCAGCAAGCGTGCGTAATCCCATTCATGTGACCGACTGCGCTCTGGCCGGTGCTGACATTGCAACCGTTCCCTACGCGGTTATAGAGCAGATGGTAAAACATCCTCTGACTGATGCCGGTATTGCCAAGTTCCAGGCAGATTACAGAGCAGTCTTCGGTGAATAATAAATAAGATGAACACAGTTAAGAAGCTGTACAGAGGGATTCTCTGTACAGCTTCTTTTTTGTTCCTGTCGATTCCGAGGATTCCGGCAGAGCTTATTTCATCTGCTCTTCCTGCTTCTTGATCATACGACGAACCATTTCGCCGCCGATGCTTCCTGCTTCCTTAGAAGTAAGGTCGCCGTTGTAACCCTCTTTCAGATTAACACCCAGCTCAGATGCAACCTCAGTCTTGAAACGGTCCATTGCTGCCTTAGCCGCGGGAACTTCTACTCTATTGGTTTTACTTGCCATTTCGTTCACCTCCGTTTGGAATTGTTTTTGTGTTTCAGATAAGCGTTACTTGTGATCACTTATCTTGGTATTAGTATGAGCACCGGCTGTTTTTTCATGCTGGTAAGTTTTTCATTTTATGTTATAATCAAAAAGCAACAGAACAAACGGAGACTGGAAAGCGCGGCATCGGATCCACTGACCGGAATCCCACAGAAATGACTGACTCCGAAGCACGGGGCTGAGAAGAGAAAGGCGACAAAACAATGAAAAAGAAAACAGGAATCACAAAAACGCTGGCGCTGGTACTGACACTTGGACTGTTATGCAGCGGTCTTACCGGATGTGGACAGACAAGAAACAGCGGGAGCGCAGCAGAAAGTCTGATGACAGAGAGTACACAGCCTGCAGAGAGTACGGAAGCCGTAATGGAAAGTACAGAAGCTACAGCAGAAAATACTGATGCGGATGACACAGTAGTGCGTGTGGCATCCTTAAAAGGCCCGACATCTTTGGGACTTTTATTTTTAATGGACAAGGCAGAAAAAGGAGAGACTTCTAATGCCTATGAGTTTCAGATGGCTACCGGTGCGGACGAGATCCTGCCGCTAATGGTAAAAGGTGACCTGGATATCGCACTGATACCTGCCAATGTGGCAAGTATCCTCTATCATAAGACACAGGGCGGTGTGGAAGTGATCGACATCAATACACTGGGGGTATTGTACATGGTATCCGGAGAGAATGACCTTGCGGATTTTACGGATCTGAAGGGTAAGACCATTTATTTAACCGGAAAGGGAACCACACCGGACTATGTATTGCAATATCTGCTGACTGCCAATGGCATGTCTGTGGACGATGTGACACTGGAATATAAATCCGAAGCAACAGAGGTGGCATCTGTGCTGGCAGAGGATCCCACAGCCATCGGACTGTTGCCCCAGCCCTTCGTCACTGCAGCCTGCATGCAGAATGATGCACTGAAAGTGATCTTTGACTTAAATGAAGAGTGGAATAAGATACAGGGTGTAAGCGGCAGCAGCATGGTCACAGGTGTCACGGTGGTAAGCAAGGAATTCCTGGAAGAGCATGAGGATGCAGTGAAATCTTTTATGGAAGAACATAAGGCAAGTGCCGAAGCCATCAATGCAGATCCCACCACCGGTGCTGCGCTGGCAGTGGAAGCACAGATCGTGGCAAAGGAGCCCATTGCTCAGAAAGCAATTCCGAACTGCAACATTACCTATATTGACAAAGCTGAAATGAAGCAGGCACTTTCCGGATACCTTGACGTACTGTTCCACCAGGATTCTCTGTCTATCGGCGGCGGACTTCCGGAATCTGATTTCTATTATGATGCAGAATAAGGATAAAAAATACATTAAAAAATTTATGATCCTGCTCTTCTGGCTGGGGGTATGGCAGATCACGGCAGTGTGTGTGGATAATTTCCTGCTGGTGGTGACACCCCTGCAAGCATTGCGGGCGATTATCGTTCTCGCGGGGCAGGTGGAATTCTGGCGTAGCGCCCTTGGCTCGCTGTGGCGGCTTGCCGCAGGCTTTTTGCTGGGAGCGGTTTTGGGACTGTTGTTAGCGGCGGTAAGCTACAGATACCGTCTGGCAGAGGAAATCCTGCGCCCGTTCATGGTATTCTGCAAGGCAGTGCCGGTTGCAGTATTTGCGGTGCTTTTACTGATCTGGTGGGGAGCTTCCCCGCTGGCGGTGGCGGTCTGCTTTTTCGTGGTGTTTCCGAATATTTATCTGAACACACTGGAAGGCTTAAAAAGTGCGGACGCAGAACTGATAGAGATGGCAGAAGTGTTTCGTCTGCCGTTTGCCACCCGCTTTTTCTATATTTACCGTCCGGCATTAAAGCCATTCCTGCTCAGCGCATTTCAATTATCCCTGGGAATGAGCTGGAAATCCGGAGTGGCAGCGGAAGTGATCGGTACGCCGTTGCATTCCATCGGCGGAGCACTGTATCTGGCGAAGATTTACCTCGATACGGCGGATCTGTTTGCCTGGACGGCAGTGATCATTGTGCTTAGTGTATTGTTTGAGAAAATAGTCTTCGGTTGTGTGGAATATTTTTTTCGGTGGGAGCCTGCCTGCAAGAGACCGGCAATGCCGCAGAAAAATGTCAGCAGAGAACGTCGCACTTTATGTGTGACAGATTTTGGAAAATGTTATCATGACCGTTGGATCTTCCGGCATGTGGAACAGGAATTCCACGGAGGAGAACCTTACTTTCTGGATACACCATCGGGCAGCGGCAAGACGACTTTTTTTAGGTGCTTGTGCGGGCTGGAACGGCCGGAAGAGGGAGAAGTGTCGGGAATCGATGCTTTTTCCGTGCAGTTTCAGGAGGACAGACTCTGCGAAGAATACAGTGCGGTGAAGAATCTGGAAATGGTCATGGGAGATGCGAAGGAAGCGCGGAAGGCACTTACGTGGTTACTGCCGGAGGAAGCACTGGGTCAGCCCTGTCATGAATTGTCCGGCGGCATGAAGCGGAGAGTGTCACTGGTGCGGGCAATGGAAGCAGGAGCACAGTGTGTTCTGCTGGACGAGCCTTTCACAGGGCTGGATGAAGAGAACCGGGAGAAAGCATATGAATACATCCGCACACATGCAAATGGACGCATCATCATGATCGCCACGCATATCAGACCGTGGGAGAATATGCCGGAGGACGTTCAGAAGGGAGAAGGATTATGGGAAAGGACACGGAAAACACAAGAGTGACGCTGGTAGGCATTATCGTGGAGGATCAGGAGGCAGCAGGCCGGATCAACGGACTTTTGCATGAATACGGAGAATATATTATCGGAAGAATGGGGATACCTTATCATGAGAAGCAGATGAATATCATCAGTGTGGTCATGGACGCCCCACAGGAAAAGGTCAGTGCTCTGTCCGGGAAGCTGGGAATGATCCCGGGAGTCAGTTCCAAGTGCCTCTATGCCCCGGATACGCAGAAAGCCCCCAAATAAAAGGGTTGTCAATTCCTCCAACTTATGCTATAATTGCAAAATGACTGCGACTGGATACAGACCCGCAAGGGTATAAAGGAGGAAATGTTATAATGAGTTTACAGGTTGAAAAGTTAGAGAAAAACATGGCGAAGCTGACCATCGAAGTATCTGCTGAAGAACTGGAGAAGGCAATCGAAGGTGCTTACCAGAAGAATAAGAACAAGATCAGCATTCCCGGTTTCCGTAAGGGCAAGGCTCCCCGTAAGATGATCGAGCAGATGTACGGCAAGTCAGTATTCTATGAGGATGCAGCAAATGCTTTGATCCCCGATGCTTACGATAAGGCTCTGGAAGAGTGTGAGGAGCAGATCGTATCTTCTCCGAAGATCGATGTGACCCAGTTAGAGGCCGGCAAGCCTTTCATCTTCACCGCAGAGGTTGCTCTGAAGCCCGAAGTGACTCTTGGCAAGTACAAGGGTGTGAAGGTTGACAAGATCGAAGTTAAGGTGACCGATGAAGAGGTTGACGCTGAGATCAACAGAGAGCGCGAGAGCAATGCGAGAACCATCAATGTAGAAGACCGTGCTGTTAAGGACGGCGATATGACCGTTATCGATTTCGAAGGTTTTGTAGACGGTGTTGCATTTGAGGGCGGCAAGGGTGAAAATCATTCCCTGACCATCGGTTCCGGCTCTTTCATCCCCGGATTTGAAGAGGGACTGATCGGTGCTGAATTAAATAAAGAGACCGAAGTAAATGTAACCTTCCCTGAGGACTATCATGCAGCTGAGCTGGCTGGCAAACCCGCAGTATTCAAGTGCACCGTTAAGGAGATCAAGGAGAAGCAGCTTCCTGATCTGGATGACGAGTTCGCAAGTGAAGTATCTGATTTCGATACTATGGCTGAGTATAGAGAAGATGTACAGAAGAAGCTGACTTCCAAGAAGGAAGAAGAAGCTAAGATTGCCAAGGAAGAGGCAGTTCTGGATGCAGTGATCGCAGATGCCAAGATGGAGATTCCCGATGCAATGCTCGAGACCCAGCAGAGACAGCTGTTAGAGAACTTTGCACAGAGAATTCAGGCACAGGGTCTTTCTTTGGAGCAGTATATGCAGTTCACCGGTCTGACCGCTCAGACCATGATGGAGCAGCTGAAGCCCGAAGCGCTGAAGAGAATCCAGTCCCGTCTGGTTCTGGAAGCTGTAGCAGCAGCTGAGAAGATGGAAGCTACTGAGGAAGATTTCGAAGCTGAGATCAAGAGCATCGCAGAATCTTACCAGATGGAAGCTGATAAGGTAAGAGAACTCCTGGGTGAGCAGGGTGCTAAGCAGGTGAAGGAAGATATCTGCGTAAGAAAGGCAGCTGACTTCATCGTAGACAATGCTAAGGAAGCAAAGGCTGCAGCCAAGAAGACCACCAAGAAGGAAAAGGCAGCAGAAGAGAAGCCGGAAGAAGCATAATCTGTGCTTTAAGATACGATACGAAGAGAAAGCGGACTGCCAGGTCCGCTTTCTTTTTCAGATTTAAAAGTTCCTAAATTTTTATTAAATCTTCGGAATCTCGTTGAAAAAGCTTACTAAGTAGGATACGATAGTAGTATTAATCAGAAGCAATGGAGGTTTTAGAATATGAGTTTAGTACCTTATGTCATTGAACAGACCAGCAAAGGTGAGCGGTCTTACGATATTTATTCCAGATTGTTGAAGGACAGGATCATTTTCCTGGGTGAGGAAGTGAATGAGACTTCCGCCAGCATCATTGTGGCACAGTTACTGTTCCTGGAAGCGGAGGATCCCGATAAGGATATCCATCTGTATATCAACAGCCCGGGCGGCAGTGTTACCGCAGGCATGGCAATCTACGATACTATGAAATACATCAAGTGTGATGTATCCACCGTATGTATCGGTATGGCAGCCAGCATGGGAGCATTCCTTTTAGCAGGTGGTGCCAACGGCAAGCGTTTTGCACTGCCTAATGCAGAGATCATGATCCATCAGCCTCTGGGCGGTACCCAGGGCCAGGCCACCGAGATCGAGATCGCAGCAAAGCATATCCTCCGCACCAAGGAGAAGTTGAACCGTATGTTGGCTGAGAACACCGGCAAGGATTATGAGACCATCTGCGCAGACACCGAGAGAGATAACTGGAAGAGCGCCGAGGAAGCTTGTGAATACGGGCTGATCGATAAGGTGATCACCTTCCACGAGTAGCTTTTATCGCAGAGCCAAATTTGAAATCTGGCTCGCGTTTCCTACGACGCAAAAGCAGCGTCTTCGGAAGGAGATAATATAACAGGAGTATAGTAGTAATGGCAGGAAAAAATTCCGGAAATGACATCAGATGTTCATTTTGTAACAAGACCCAGAGCCAGGTCCGCAAGCTGATCGCAGGACCTGCCGGGGTATATATCTGTGATGAGTGCGTAGATATCTGCGCTGACATCCTGGAGGAGGAACTGGAAGACGAAGAAGTGGAAGAGACCGCGACTCCGGATATCAATCTTCTGAAACCGAAGGAGATCAAGAACTTCCTGGATGAATATGTCATCGGACAGGAGGAGGCGAAAAAGGTCCTCTCCGTTGCGGTGTACAATCATTACAAGAGAGTAACGGCTCCCAAGGATCTGAATGATGTGGAGCTGCAGAAGAGTAATATCATCATGGTAGGACCTACCGGTTCCGGTAAGACTTACCTGGCGCAGACACTGGCGAAGATCATCAATGTACCGTTTGCTATCGCAGATGCCACTACATTGACTGAGGCCGGTTATGTAGGCGAAGATGTAGAGAATATTCTGTTGAAGCTGATCCAGGCGGCGGACTACGATGTGGAACGTGCCCAGTACGGTATCGTTTATATCGACGAGATCGATAAGATCACGAAGAAGAGTGAAAACGTCTCCATTACCCGTGATGTATCCGGTGAGGGCGTACAGCAGGCACTGCTGAAGATCATCGAGGGTACCGTGGCAAGCGTACCTCCCCAGGGTGGCAGAAAGCATCCTCATCAGGAACTGATCCAGATCGATACCACCAACATTCTGTTTATCTGCGGCGGTGCTTTCGACGGACTGGAGAAGATCGTAGAGTCCAGACTGGACCGTAAGTCCATCGGTTTTAACACAGAGCTTGGGAAGAGAGAGGACAAGGACATCAGTGAACTGTTACAGGAGGTAACTCCTCATGATCTGGTGAAGTTCGGTCTGATCCCTGAGTTCGTAGGACGTGTGCCTATCTGTGTATCCTTACGGGGACTGGACAGAGAAGCACTGATCCGTATCCTTCAGGAACCGAAGAATGCCCTGGTAAAGCAGTACCAGAAGCTGTTCCAGATGGATCATGTAAAGTTAGACTTTGAGCAGGATGCCATCGAGGCGATTGCAGACAAAGCACTGGAACGTAAGACCGGTGCCAGAGGATTGCGTTCTATTATGGAATCCGTAATGATGGATACCATGTATGAGATTCCTTCCGATGATACCATCGAGGAATGCGTAGTCACTAAGGCTGCTGTGGATGGAGAGAGCGAGCCTCTCACCATACACGAAGATTCTCTGAAAAAGGCAAAATAATCTGGGCGCTGCCTTGTGGTGACACAGGGCAGCGTTTTGTGCAAAAAAGCAGAAAGAAAAAGGTATTTTTATGATCATAAAGAATGTGAGTCTGGAAACGGTCTGCGGTATTACCAGTAAGCTTCCGGAAAATATCCATCCCGAGGTGGCATTTGCTGGGAAAAGTAATGTGGGGAAATCCTCTCTGATCAACGGTCTGATGAACCGGAAATCCCTGGCAAGGACCAGTGCCCAGCCCGGTAAGACCCAGACCATCAATTACTATAATGTGAACGATGAAATCTACTTCGTGGATCTCCCCGGTTATGGTTACGCCCAGGCAAATGAGAATGTGAAAGCCCAGTGGGGTAAGATGATCGAAGATTATCTACATAAATCAAAACAGTTAAAGCTGGTGTTTTTGCTGATCGATATCAGACATGCACCGTCGGAGAATGACCGGATCATGTATGACTGGATCCGTCGTAACGGCTACGATCCTATCATCATTGCCACCAAACTGGACAAGATCAACCGTAGCCAGATTCAAAAGCAGATAAAACTGATCCGCACCACCTTACAGGCGGGGGCGGACACACAGATCATCCCGTACTCTGCACAGACCAAGCAGGGAAGAGAAGAAATCTATGAGATTCTGGACGGAGTGCTGGCGGCAGAGAATCCTGCACAGGAATAGACAGCAGGAAGGATGAATAAGCGTAAAAGCAGAATGCGTGAAAGAGTGGGAGTATATGAGGAAATATTGTAAAGCACTGGTAAATCTGGGTGTGGCATTTATTATATTAACGTTGATCGTTTTCCTGGTGCCGAAGCTGTTAGTATTTTTTGCGCCGTTTGTGGCAGGCTGGATCATTGCGTTGATCGCCAGTCCCCTGGTGAGGTTTTTTGAGGAAAAGGTAAAGATCAAGCGAAAAGCGGGAAGTGCATTTGTCATCGTGGCGGTCATCGCACTGGTGATATTGATCCTCTATCTGGTAGGGGCGAAGTTAGTCGATGAGATCATGGGACTGATCGGTGCACTGCCGGATATCTGGGACAGTGCGGAGAATGATTTTGCCGATATCGGACAGAACCTGAGCGTTATCTATAACCGTTTTCCGGCGGATGTCCAGCAGGACTGTGCTGTACGCAGCTGCTGGTTGGTGCTGCGAATTGCAGCTTCCGTTTCCCTGACGGCAGCCTGCGCACGGTTCAGCTGTGTCTGCGCGGTGGATACGGCATCTGCTGCGTTCTGTGTGCTGCGCTTTAGGGCATCGTTTTGCCCGGAGAGCTTCCGTACCTCTTGGGAAGCGGCAGCATATTCCTGCTGGGCGGCTTCCATATTCGCCTTGGCGGCGATGGTGGCAGAATCCGTTTCGCCAAGCGTGTTCTTGTAATGCTTATATGCCTGGGTGGCGGAGGTCACTTCTGCCTTGAGGGTAGCCTGCCTGGTCTTGGCTT
>OGNZ01001116.1_pt1 | contig 12734 bp, 8 predicted proteins | sample 1573601 | NCBI WGS metagenome assembly OGNZ01 (sample SAMEA2582009, study PRJEB24529) | metagenome | biome: Human gut stool | place: China | collected 2011
TCACAAGCTCTACAACTCAATGTGTCCCGCGAGTCAGCTTTGATATAATATCATCCTGGCACACATATGTCAACGGATTTTCTGCAATTAATTAAAGTAGTAAAACTATCTTAAAAAACACAAATTTTCCAAATTGTCTGTTTATTATATACAATTCTCACAATTACTATCTGACAGCCTCTATCGCTTCCTTGATATTTGCCACACCGACAATCTCAATTCCATTAATATGCGACACTCCTGCAAGACACACTTTGGGAACAATACACTTTTTAAAGCCAAGCTTCTTTGCCTCAGCCACACGCTGCTCGGACATTGTAACTCCACGTACCTCTCCGCTTAAGCCCACCTCTCCAAAGCATATGGTATCCTCACGCACTATAATATCCTTTTTGCTTGATGCGATTGCAAGCACTATCCCAAGGTCTATCGCCGGTTCGTTCATCCTTATACCGCCTGCTATATTCACATAAGCGTCACAGTCTGACAGTGGCAGGTTGGCTCTTTTTTCAAGGACCGCCATAAGTAGATTTACTTTATTATAATCTGTACCATTTGCTGTACGCCTTGGATTATTAAAAAAACTGTGACATACAAGAGCCTGTATCTCGAGAAGTATCGGGCGGCTTCCCTCTATGGAACATGTGACAATTGATCCTGATGCTCCCTCGGGCTTACCGCTAAGCATATACTCCGACGGATTTTCCACCTCAACAAGTCCCTCCGCCTTCATTTCAAATACGCCTATCTCATTGGTCGAACCAAATCTGTTCTTAACGCCTCTAAGTATCCTGTACGACTCATACCTGTCACCCTCAAAATAAAGCACAGTATCAACCATATGCTCCAACGTCCTCGGCCCCGCAACCGCACCATCCTTTGTCACATGTCCTACTATAAAAACAGAAATACCCAGAGTTTTTGCAAGCTGCATAAGCACTCCGGTTGTCTCCCTGACCTGTGAGACACTGCCCGGTGCCGACGCTATCTCCTCATTGTACATAGTCTGGATGGAATCTATTACAACAACCTCCGGTTTTTTTCGTTGAATCACATCCTTTGCTATATCAAGACTTGTCTCACATAAAAGCTCCAGTGAATCCGTAAAATCACCAAGTCTGTCGGCACGCATCTTTATCTGATGCAGGGATTCCTCACCTGACACATAAAGTAATGGCACCTTTTTTTGTGAAAGTTCCCTGCATACCTGAAGTAGAAGCGTGGATTTTCCTATACCCGGATCTCCTCCCACAAGCACAAGTGACCCCCTCACAATTCCTCCACCAAGCACTCTGTCAAACTCGGCTATACCTGTCACTATACGCTCCTCTTTCTCGCTTTTTACTGCCGAAAGAGGCAGAACCTGTGCCGCCTTTGATTCTTTTTTTACTTTTCCCGACGAACTTATCGACTTTTTATCTACGGTTTCCTCTACAAATGTATTCCATTCCTTACAGGCCGGGCACTGTCCCATCCATTTTGCCGATTCATAACCACATTCCTGGCAGAAAAATACAGAGGTCTTTCCTTTTGCCATATTGTTCTCCTTTATAAAATACAAAAAGCCCGGCTTTCACCGGGCTAAAAATATGCTCTATTTTCTTGATACTTTGATATCGACTGAATCAACACCCTCAAGCTCTACGCTTAAGCTGAGCTTGCCGCCGAGATTTGTCTTCATAGTACCTGCAACAGCTCCAGCTATATCAATTTCGTACTCTGTCTCCTCTTCAAGGCCAAGAGTAATCTGAGCATCCTCAGGTCCCTCCACAGTAAATGTCACAGTATCAGCAGTCTCCTCGAAATCCATAACCGCTGTTCCCGGAACAGACTCGTATACAAAGAGTCCGTTTCTTTCGAGCTTTGTAATCTCCTTAAAGGTCTTTACCTTGTAGATATCTCCATCCTTCTCAAAATTGTCAAGCTTTGCCTTTGCAGCCAATGTATAATCTCCGAAGCTGAGCTTTCCGTTTTCCTCAGTACGGATTAATTCACTTATTACAGCCATTTTTATCCTCCCGTAGCTATATTGATATATTAATTATAAATCCAATTCTACTCAACAGTCAATGAAATTTGTTTGTTTTTCGTAGAAATTATTACCTTATTGCCGCGCTTAATTTTGCCGGTAATAATATCCTCTGACATACGGTCTTCAATCTCCTCCTGAAGCTTGCGTTTAAGCGGTCTTGCGCCATATTTTCTGTCATACGCTTTGTCCACGATAAAGGCTTTTGCGCTGTCGCGCACTGTGAGCTCTATATCAAGCTGCTCTTTGCAGCGTTTCTTAAGCTCCTTTACAAGAAGTGTCACTATATGCTTCATGTCATCCTTGTTGAGAGTTCTAAATACAATAGTCTCGTCGATTCGATTCAAAAACTCAGGTTTAAATATACGGCGGACCTCCTCCATGACACTGTTCTTCATACGCTCGTGATCCTGCTTTTCGTCATCACCTGCGCCAAAACCAAGGCGCTTTGGTTCTATAATAGAAGAAGCTCCTGCATTTGATGTCATGATGATTATTGTATTCTTGAAATCAACCGTGCGCCCCTGTGAATCAGTGATTCTACCATCATCAAGCACCTGTAAAAGTATATTGAACACATCAGGATGTGCTTTTTCTATCTCATCAAACAGTATAACAGAAAAAGGATTGCGTCTGACCTTCTCTGAGAGCTGTCCGCCCTCCTCATGGCCCACATATCCCGGTGGTGAACCAATCATCTTTGAAACACTATGCTTTTCCATGTACTCTGACATGTCAACACGTATCATGGCATCTTCTTTGCCAAAGACAGCCTCAGCAAGCGCCTTTGACACCTCCGTCTTACCTACTCCTGTCGGTCCCAAAAACAGGAATGAGCCAATCGGCTTCTTAGGATCCTTTAAACCAACACGGCCTCGTCTGACTGCCTTTGCGACAGCAGAAACAGCCTCCTCCTGTCCTATTACACGCTTGTGAAGTATCTGTTCAAGCTTTGCAAGTCGTCCTGCCTCTGACTCTGTAAGCTTATTTACAGGTATTTTGGTCCATCCCGATACTACATCCGCTATCTCATTTTCGCCGACTACAGGCTGATTTTTGGCTCCTGTGCGACGATTCTTTCTGATAAGCTTCTGCTGTTTATTTTCAAGCACTTCCTTTTCTGACATAAGCGCACCGGCAGCTGCGAGATCTCCTTTCGACAAAGCATTTTCCAACTGGTTCTGCTTATCTGTTATCTCTTTTTTCAGAGCAAGCAGCTCGTCAGATGATGTCAGATTCTTAAGCCTTATCCTGGCTGCCGCTTCATCCATCAGGTCTATCGCCTTATCAGGTAAAAATCTGTCATTTATATATCGTGTAGAAAGGTTTACTGCTGCTTTCACACCCTCATCTGTTATGATGACACCATGATGCTTTTCATAGAGTTCCTTTAATCCTGTGAGTATCTCTATTGTCTCATCCACACCCGGCTCCTCAACCATCACCGGCTGGAAACGGCGCTCAAGCGCAGCATCCTTTTCCACGTATTTGCGGTACTCTTCTATGGTAGTGGCGCCGATTACCTGTACCTCGCCTCTGGCAAGCGCAGGCTTTAATATGTTAGATGCATCTAACGAGCCTTCTGCTCCTCCTGCACCTATTATAGTGTGAAGCTCATCAATGAAAAGAAGTACATTTTTGGCATTTGAAACCTCGCTTATCACCTTCTTGATACGCTCCTCAAACTCACCACGATACTTTGATTTGGCTACAAGCCCGGACATATCAAGTGAAACCAGTCTCTTTCCCAAAAGAATATCCGGAACATTGCCACTGACTATATCCTGTGCAAGTCCTTCTACTATAGCGGTCTTGCCCACTCCCGGCTCTCCAATCAGACATGGATTGTTTTTGCCGCGGCGGCAAAGTATCTGGATAACGCGCTCCATCTCCTTTTTTCTGCCTATAACAGGGTCAAGAAGCCCTGCCTCTGCCATATCTGTCAAATCTCTGGAATACTGATCTAATACAGGAGTCGCAGAATTGTATGATGTATTGTAGCTTTTCATCAGATCCCTGTATGCAGACGGATCCTCACCCATCGCACCAAGAATATCTATAAACATCTTCTGACTGTTAACACCCATGGTATTTAAAAGTCTTGCAGCTGCACAGTCTCCCTGCAGTACTATAGCCATCAGCAAGTGTTCTGTACCTATCTCATTGCACTCAAATCTATCGGCCTCCTCCGATGCACGCTCCAATACTCTCTGTGTCCTTGGTGAATAGCCATCCCTGTCCATCACTTCGATGTTATCCCCCGGTGAAATCAGGTCTTCAATCATCGAAATAAGCTTATCATATTCCACATTGCAGGCTGTTAGAACCTCAGCTGCCACACCGGTGCCCTCTTTTATAAGGCCAGCCAGTATGTGCTCTGTTCCAACATAGCTGTAATTCATTTTCTTTGATATACGTGCAGCCAAATCTATTGCTTTTTTAGCCTTACTTGTATATGGTTTCAAGTCATATCCTCCAGTCATATTCACTAATTTAAGTCGATGAACTGCAAATCATCATCTTCGCTGTCATCTTCATTGTCGTCCTCTGCACTACTGTCTATAGTCTCAGACGGCTTATTTCCCTCATTGACAAAGCCATCAAGTGCCATTTGAACCTGATTCTTTAAAACATCCTCATCGGCATCGTTTTCTGTGTCAGAAACGTTTTCCTGCCTTGAATCGTCTTTTAAATCAAACTCAGAGTTTTCATTCTCAACAGCTTTCTTAGAATCAGGTGTAATTTCTACGGTTCTTCCGACATAGGATGCATTTGATATATTTTCATCCGTAGCCATCTTTTGCTCATCTGCAGCACCTTCCGCTGTTTCTTCTGCGGCTTCACCTGCCGACTCTTCTGCAGCTTCTCCTGCCACTTCACCCACCGACTCTTCTGCAGCTTCTTCTTCCACTTCATCTAACGACTCTTCTGTAACCTCTTCTTCCGGCTCATCTGCTATCTCGTCCGCAGTTTCATCAGTTGTTTCTTCCAAATCTTCATTTGATACATCTTCTGCTGCATCATCTACATCATCATCGTCATCATGATAGTCCATTGCCTTATATTTTCTGTTTTTCACAGCTGATACAATAAGCAACAGTAACAGAATAATGATAATAAGAACCAGTATTGCAGCTAAAACAAGATATTTATTGGCAATTCCCGGAACAAGTTCACTCTTTACCGCATCGTTTTCCTCCTGTGCCACTGTAGGTGTGCTGAGCTCGGTCCTCATATATGTGCCATCTACGCTATCATATGTGTACCAGCCACTCTCACCATTGTCATTCATAGCGTATACGAGGTAAAAATCCTTTGTCTGATCATCGGTTTTTTCGACTTTGGTCTGGTAGGCTGTTGCCACACCCTTGCCCTCTATGGAGAGCGATATCTCATTATATCCCTCAGGCACATCATCCACCTTAGGCAGTAAAACCACTATAAAATGCGACTCTGAATTGATACGGACAAACTCATATGCTGCATTCTGTGCTGCATCATATACAAAAAGTCCATTGCCGCTTTCCGACTGTAAATACACAAGCGTGATATCACCAAAGGTGCCATGAAGGGTATTGTATTCAAGTCCGTCAATCACTGTCTTTGAGTGCTCAAAGCCTTCAGGAACAACATCCTCCGGAATGTCATTTACCATAGTCCACTCTGTGCCATTTATATCGAACTTCTTCCAGTTATCCTGCTTATCTGCATTCTCCGGATCATCCTCGGCTCTTCTGGTAACAACTATATTGTATGTACTTGTGCTGCCATCCTCAGCTGTCACAACGACGCTGACCGTATTCTCTCCAACCTCAAGTGAATCATTTCCTGTGACGGATGTCACACTTGCCTTGGAATCAGCCGGATTTGCTGTAACCGCAAGGCTTGAACAGCTGTAATCTACTGTAGCTGTATAATCCTTTGTCGCAGCAGAAAACTCAGGGGAAAGCGTACCTGCTGAGATAACAAGCGAACCAAGAGATGCGTTTGAGGATTTCTTTTCCTCTTTGTTTTCATTATCTTTATTTGCATTGTTGTCATTGCCGGTATTGCTGCCAGAATTGTCCTTGTTATCCTTGTTGCTGTTTGAATCATTGTTTGATGAAGCACTTGTTACCGTCACCTTCGTGCTGGCACCGGTAATTGTACCTCCGGCATCGTTGCCCTCTGCATCTCCTACAACTGTACAATATGCCTTTATAGTGCAGCTTCCTGCAGCCTTCGCCGTAAATGAAAATGACTGCGATGTGGGATATCCTGCGGCGTCACCAATATTGGCCACACCATCTCCTCCGTTACTCAGTACTCCCTCGTCAGAGCTTGAGATAACTACAGTACCAAAATATCCGGACGGCATGGAAACAGTCACCTTAACTGTTTTTCCAACAGCTATAGAGCTTGAGCTGACACTGAGACCAAGTCCCTGCGCATATACATGCTCGGCAGGTGTGAAAACAAGCATCACCGCCACAACAAGTGATAATATACATCCAAATAATTTCTTCATATCTTTCCTCACATTTCTAATTCTGCGATATCTTTGATTTGCCCAGTATGTGTCTGTTCATGATTATCATATCAAGGGCATTTCCACCATCACGCTTTCTGTTAGCATCAGCTGCCTCCAGATAAGCACCTGTGAGTGTTCCCTTTCCTAAAATATGTCTGTTGAGCTTAATCATATCAAGAGCATTTACAGCACCATCACCATTGATATCTCCATATATAACAATATCGTATGTCTTTTTCAGATTACCTGAAGCATCATAAACAGCCACTTTATTGCCTGTTGCAATCTTTCCGCTGTTTTCTGAGCCTAAGCTTGTCAAAAGCTTTACAGTACCTGATGCTGATACTGCTATATTCTTCACAAAATCAGCTGCACCGGTTCCAGGCTCAATGCCTGTAATATAAGTACCTATACTGTATTTACCTGATGTTATGTTTACATCTGTATTATTTTGGTTATTATTGTTCTGATTATTATTGCCACCTGCATTATTTGCAGATGCCGCCTGCCTGTTTATATTGATAGTGTATGTTCTTGTATCACCGCTTTGCGACTTGCATTTTACCTTAATTGTATTATTTCCGACAGCAAGCGAATAGCTTCCTGTGCCTGAAACACCACTGTTTCCTGAAACAGCATCTGCCGAAACAGTCACTGAGCTTATAGCATTTGAAACAACTGCTGAATAGCTTGTTGTCGCTCCATTAAAGGCCGGTGTGAGTGTTACACCACTTATCGCAAGCGACTGCAGATAGTTATTGGTATCGCCAGCTTTATCGAAGCCCACTGCTGACGATGGCATATTGTTGTATACAGGTATTTTAAATACAAAAGCCTGATTCTTGTCTGAATATCCTTTAGCCAGACTCTGTCCCTCAGTAAGAGCCGCTGTGGCATTGCCCATGTACTGATGGAAATACAGCGAGCTTGTATTTACTACATTAAACTTCTCAAAATACAGTGTATTTTGACCCTTATTTATATAATTGCTGCCCACCTTTACAGCTCCGCCGTTTATGGACTTTACTCTTGTATTCCAGCCCTGCTTCTTGGCAAAAGACAGACCATTTTTATAAATCTTATCCTTCGTGTTTCCGGTTGCACTAAAATTAAAATAATTATAATATCCTTCATATCCGGAATATGTACCCGAAATAAGAGGGCTCGTTCCCTTTTTTCCCTGCTCCTGCTTTATACGCGATGCTATATGGTATGCACTTACTCCACTGCTCTTTGCCACATCCATGAATGTGCTTGCATAATTGATTTTCTCGCCATTGTTGGAATAGGTCTTTGTTCCCTCCATAAATGTACCTTTTACTATGGACTTGACACCTTCAAGTGCCTCATTCGGACTGTATGCCAGACTCTGAAACTGAAAAATATTGGTCTCATCAAGAAAATTCCTTGGATCCATGAGATAAGCAATATAGGCACTGCTTGCTGACACCCATCCCGGTTCGTACTCAACCCACGTATTTGTTGACCAGTTATATGCTCCGGCAGCTGTGGATTTCTTGGCATTGTCTGCTGATTTGGATACCAGATTAAGTCCGTTTACACTTTCATTTTCAATCACCGTATCCCAATTCAAACCTGTATTTACAGCCTCAAATGTCCAGCCTGGATACTTATTGTGAAGAGCTGTAAGGTTTGGAATATAGCTGTCAGGAAAGCCTGCATTCTTCATAGCCGTGACAAAATCAGTATTGTCTCCGCTATTATTGTATGTCACCTTTATGTATGTACTGATAGTCCAGCCCGTAAATGCCTTGCCGTTTAAAGTACCCTTGACATTGTACCAGACCACACCGTTTACCCTGGTCTCTCCAATTATGTCAACCTGATGGTTCCAGTTGAGTGAGACAACCTTGGTAGTGCCGGATGTGCCTGCTGCATTGCGGACATACACATTGCCACCTGTAATCGTACCTGTAGCATATGCTCCCGATGCGGTTGCAAGGGCAAGCTGTTCCTCATTATTCTGCTGTATGGCATCCGCATTACCGGTGTCTGCTGAAGCATCCCCTGTCTGCGCATTGTCTGATGCAGCTGTGCCGGTACCTGCTGATACAAAATCAGACCTGATATAGCTTACACACTCCTCGTTATTTGCTGCCAGATTGTACTTTGCCTTGTACCACACCTTGCCGTCTGCACCTGTGGTCTGCTCAAGAATAGTAATATCCTTGCCGTTTGAAAGCTTGTGCTCCAGCTCATACTCTGTTCCCGGTCCGCTTCTCGCCGCTACCCAGTATCTCTCATCACACACAACCTTAGCCGCCTGATCCGCATAGACTGCTATGCTGCTGTATGGTGCCAGGTCACATGCGGCTAATGACAATGTAACGACAGAGGCTGCCAGAAATTTATTTATCTTTATCATCAAATCCCATCTTTCTTATGTGCATTGTTTACATTAATCCATTATCCATTTAATTATAATAGAATATGACCTTTGTATCAATGTATTCGGCAGAAATTTATTATTTTTTTATTAATTAAAAAAACTCCCTTCAACGTGCAGCTCATGCTTACGTTTCAGGGAGTTGCCTGATTCATATTCTGCTTATTCTTACTGTCTCCTGTAGCTTTTCTAGCTGAACAGGGATTTTATCTTATCCCATAAATCCATGAAAAAGTTACCAAGCTTTTCCCAGAAGCCCGGGTCATTTATCTTATCGCCAAGCTTTGATGCCCAGTCCTGTGCCTGGTTGATGACTGAATCCCAGTCGATATTGGCATCCTTTAGCTTCATTAAAAGAGATGTAAGCTTTGCAATATCATCATCAGAAAGCTTCAGGTCGTAATCCTTTGCAGCCTCCTTTATCGCATCCTTTATCTGGCTCTCATCCTTGAGCCTTCCATCGGCAAGCTGCTTCTTTAGGTCAGCAATCATTGCCTCGATATCCTGCGAATCGCCGTCAATGCTCTTGTTGAGCTCTCCTGTTGTGACAAGCTCATCCATCGCTGCGTCTGTCACCTTGTCGTCAAGCTTCTTGCCTGTCATCTCCTCGTATGCCTTTAGTGTGCCTACAAGTGCTGCCGTTCCGGAAATAGGGAAAGGTCCTGCGACTATGATTTTAGCATCAGCTATGCCTGCTGTGGCAAGCGCATTCTTGTACATTCCTACCGTACAGTAATTGATATTGTGCGTGGAAACACTAAGACCCGCACCCTTTTTATCCTCTGTAATGAGTACTGAGGAAAGTGACCTTGTGCCAATCTCGCTCTTGCTGATGTATGAATCGAGGTACTTGTGCTCCTCATCATTATTTACATAGACCACATCGTAATTGTCCAGATCAGTGAGCTCGATTCCCATAAATCCAAGCACTGTCGCTCTCTGATCCGGTGTAAGGTCTGCTCCAAGACTTAAGTATGGCTTATCATTTTTGCTGATGGTCACCTTGTCGTTTGCCTCACTGCCGGCTGTCGTTGTGCTGTCTGCATTACTGTCTGTGTTACTCTTATCAGCTGCGTCACTGCTGTCACTGCCTGATACATCAACGCTTGAAACTGTATCAGTCTGCGTAGCTGTCTCTGTTGCAAATACTGCCGGATTCATCGTAAACAGTGTAACCGCAGCAAGCACGCTACATACAATACTCTTTGCTTTTTTCTTTATTAATCTAATCATTTTTCCTCCAATCTACTGCTCTATATCATACGAAATTGTAAAGTTGCTTCCGTCGAAGCTGACATCTGCCATGCTTCCGCATACCACAGGCATCATCGGCGACATATGACCTATATCCAGATCCATGATGATTGGCACATTAAACTCTCTAAGCAGTGATGAAAGCGCCTGTCTGTGGTCTATGCCAAACATTTCCTCTCCGAAGTGCGCCGGGCGTCCGATAAGAAAGCCCTTTACATTTGAAAACCATCCTGCATTTTTCATCTGCCACATAGCCCTTCTCATGCCCATCACATTAAGGTCACAGGCCTCAAGGAACCATATGATACCATCATTACTGTAGCGCTCATTAAATTCCCTTACATGGTCAAACGATGTGCCAAGCAGATTGATAAGACAATCCATGCAGCCACCAAGCAGCCTGCCTCTCATGGTAAGCCTGCTTTCCTTTGCCACCGCAGGAATAGAGCTGATACACGACTTTTCAGTCAGGTTGTAGCCCACAAACGGAGCATTCTCATCCTTTATCGATTCCTTCTCCCACATAGGGTAATTGGTAAATGAAAGCTTCCTGCCACAAAGCAGATTAAACGCATCGGTAAGTGACTCATGCCACACCTCCATGCCAAAGCTGCCCGCACACGGCCCGTAAATACCTGCTGTATCTGCAATAGTAGCCTCCAAAAATGTGAAATTTGTGTTGTCGGAATAGCCCATGTACCATTTCGGCTTTGACTGCTTCACGCGCTCAAAATCAATATAAGGCACTACCTCGCACATCAGCTCGCCACCACCACAGGATATAAGCACATCACTGTCAGCAGAAGCATAGCTCTCGTTCAGCTCTTCTGCGCACTTCTTAGGTGTATTGCTGATACCTATGCCACTGTCGCACCTGCAGTTAGGTCCCTCTATCGTCTTATAACCCATGCTGTGAAACCTTTTAATGGCATTGTCAAAGGCACTCCTGTACGGCTCTGTTGTACAGCCCATCGAAGGCGCCACAAAGCCTATTGTTCCTCCATCCTTTAGAAATTCAGGGTATCTCATGTTTCTATCATCCTATCACTATTATTTACATATCTAAGCTTCTGTCTGAAGTAAAATATGTAGGATTTTATCATTTCTGTCAAGGTCATTTTACTGTCATAATTAAATGTCGTCGTGTACTGCACATGCTGTCTGTTGCACCAGTTGTATATATCATGCAGACTTATCAAATCAACATTCTTCATATTGTTCATAAACACCTTAACCTTTGAAAGCTCATCCTCACTGTCAATGTATAGATGAAAGATAGTATTCGGACATTCAATTATTATCTGCTGTTCTTCTATATTTTTCATCACTGTATCCTCTATTGAATGATGTATCCTGTGTGATTAAAAACATTATCGTCTGTCACACCGGGATGTGAGTAATAACAAAATATCGTAACCGTTCAGTACCTTCACAGTTAAAAAATATCACATAACCATAGTACTACACCGGCGTCACAAAATCCAGTCATTTTTGCCTGCCAATTCTTACTATTTTATTAAGAAAAACGGTAAATATTATACTCCCTCACAGTCAAATGCCGGAATGAAACTGTCCTTTGCCACGTCACCCTCCTGTATAAATGCATTCGTGATTCCTATTTCGAGGGCATAGTCAACAAGCCTTTCATACTCTCTCCTTGTCACTGTGCGGTTTATCTCAGGATAATCCTTTAGTGCAATCGGCGTAAACTGGCTCATCATGCTTATATATACGTGATCATGATATGTATCATACAGGTACTTAAGTACATCCTTTGCATCATTCACATGTCCCGGCAGTAGAAGCTGTCGCACAATAACTCCCTTTTGTATGAGTCCTGTCGCATCGTCAATCACGACATCCGGCTGCTGCCTGACCATCTCTGAAAGCGCCTGCTTTGCGACAGACGGATAATCTTTTGCCCTTGAATACCTTGCCGAAAGCGTACTGTCCATATATTTAAAATCCGGAAGATACACATCCACTATACCCTCAAGCAGCTTTAGCTCTGTCACATTTTCATATCCGCTCGTATTGTATATAATAGGAAGCTTCATGCCGCGGCTTTTTGCATCGTTTACCGCCCACACTATATCAGGGATATACTGCCCCGGTGTGACCAGATTGATATTATTTGCGCCTTTGTCAGCAAGTTCCATAAAGATATCACTCAGCCTCTCTTTACTGATTAGCTTTCCCGCTTTTCCGTCAGAGATCTCCCTGTTCTGGCAGAACACGCAGTGCAGGCTGCAGCCTGAGAAAAAAACTGCCCCGCTTCCTCTTTTTCCTGATATGCACGGCTCCTCCCAGTAATGAAGCGCTGCTCGCGCCACCTTTATTTCAGATGAAACGCCACATACACCTGTTTGTCCGGTGCTTCTGTTTATGCCACATTTTCTGGGACACAATAAGCAATTCTCGTATTTATTCATATTTTTCATTTTAACCCTTGCTAAAAATAATGTTTGATACTACAATCTATATGATTAAAGGGTCAAAAGGTATCATCGATGCATGCTTGCATGCAATTCGAT
>OGNZ01001121.1_pt1 | contig 12656 bp, 9 predicted proteins | sample 1573601 | NCBI WGS metagenome assembly OGNZ01 (sample SAMEA2582009, study PRJEB24529) | metagenome | biome: Human gut stool | place: China | collected 2011
AGCCTTCCTCGATATTTCACAAGCTACAAAAGGACATACCTTGGTTATTCCTAAAGAGCACGTTCGTAACATCTTAGAAATGTCTGCTGAAACCGCTGAGACTGTCTTTAGCCGTGTTCCAAAAATTGCTCGTGCCGTGCAAAAAGCAACTTGAGCAATCGGCATGAAGATCCTTAATAACAACGAAGAAGTTGCTGGACAAACCGTCTTCCATGCTCATATTCATCTCGTTCCTCGTTACGGTGCAGACGATGGTATACACATGGGATTTCTCCTGTTCTTCCCCACTGACTGCCGTCAGATATTTGGAATATCTGCGCAGATGGGAATTTACCCTCGCCAACAGCTCCAACGGTGTAAAGGGTTTGGTCACATAGTCATCCGCTCCCATATTTAATCCCATGATCTTATCCACTTCCTCGGACTTGGCGGACAGCATGATCACCGGGAACTCGTGATTCTGCTCCCGCAGCTTCATTAACATTGTCACACCGTCCATCACCGGCATCATAATATCCAGGATAGCCAGATGGATCTCCTCCTGTGCTACGATCTCCAGTCCTTCCTTACCGTTGGCAGCTTTCCATACCTGATACCCCTGATTTTTCAGGTAAATCTCCACACCATCCCGGATTTCCTTATCATCCTCCACGATGAGAATATGATATTTATTGTTCTCCATGACTCCCTCTCATTCTGCCGCATGCGGCAAGGGGATCCTCTCCCCTGTCTGTTTCTGATTCTAAGTTATAATTTCTAATTTCACCTACAGAAAAAACAAAAGATTTTCTAAAGATTTTTTTCGTAAAACCGCCATCTCTCTGATCGTCAGTTTTCCGTTTTTCAACTGTTATTTCTCCACTTTGAAGGAATAGGTATCCCCGGACTTACTGCCGCAGGCGGTCATTCCAGCTTACATGGTTATACTTCATCCTCATAGTACCGGATCATGCATACCAGTTCACCGTCCTCTACGGACACCTCCGCTTCCTCTCCCAGAAATTCATTGCTGATCCCGATGGGGAAATCGTTGGTGATCACGGCATTTTCCAAAGGATATTTCATGCCGCGGATATCCACGCCTTTTGCCTCCTTCGTCAGGGCAAACAGCGACATGGTGCCCTCCAGCTCCTTCCGGAAATGCACGGCTTCGTTCTGCAGTACCAGCACCATTCCCGTACCGTCTACCAGGTACCCCACCGCACCGTGATTTTTGAGATACAACAGACACTGGATATTCGCCAGAGTATGATCAAATCTCCCGCCAGTCGCCGCATACATACGGAAATCGGTATAGCCCAGCTCCAGCCCCCGCTTGATAGCTGCCAACATGTCTGTGTCATCCTTACACTCCGGCAGGCGGCAGATCTTCTCCGGAACGGTCTGTTGTAACTGTTCCACAGCAAGCTTCTCCTGTTCGGTCATCGAATCACAATCTCCGATAATCAGATCCGGCTCCACATGCAGGAGCCCGCAGTAGCTTAAGCCGCCGTCCACCGCGATCACATAATCTTCCTCCGTCACAGACAGCTCTCCCATCGTGAGATCTCCTGCGCCGATCAAAATACATTTACCCATAGTATTTACTGTTTTCCTTTCCTGTAACGGTTTTGTCCACGAGACGTCACGCACTATTCTACAATTTCAGCGTTTACTTTTCAAGCCATACGCAGTATATTTAATCTGTTCAAGCTTACAAAGATACCCAGAGGATCAACATCCCTGTATGTGAAAGGCACCCTCATGAATCTATATGAAAATCAGCCACTGACCGTTGCGGAGCTCCGCAGGCTGCTGGCTTTGGAAAACCGATATCGGAATGCTGCCAGAGAAGTGTTTACGAACCGTGTGGAATACTACCACCGCTTCACCGGTGGGCACTATACCTCCATCACCATCCGTGACCAGAAGACCCGCTGGGGAAGCTGTTCCTCTAGAGGGACTTTATCCTTCAATTACCGTCTGATCTACGGTCCTGCCGGTCCTCTGGATTATGTGGTAGTCCACGAGCTCTGCCACCTGACTCATATGAACCATTCGAAGGACTTCTGGAACATGGTCGAGCGCATCATGCCGGATTACCGGATCTATAAGCAGTGGTTAAGGGAGCACGGACAGGAGCTTACCCTGACGACACATCTGAAAAAGCAGGGCATTCCCATCCGCCTTAGCTGAAGCACCTTACTATAAATGGCGGCCTGTTTTTCAACAGACCGCCATCTTTTACTATTCTGCTCTACGCAGTGCTATCTTCCGTTTATCTGTTCTCGTTTACATAGACCTGTACACGGCTCTGAATGACACCTGCCACATCCCTCGCACTCTTCTGTCCTGAGAAGTATGCACCGGCTTCTTCCGAAATGATATTGGAGATTGCCTCATTATAGTATCCCCTCTTGTTCACGCTTTCCACAAAGCTTACGATTCTGTCCACCTGCTCCTGTGTCAGCTGCGGCAGCAGTATTTCCTCACCGTTGATGTAATAGGTCTCATCGTATTCCACTTTGTTGCCGTTCTCATCCATATAGTACGGCTTCTTCGTAGCATCCTGCACATTCTTCTCAAAGGTGCTGCGAAGTACCGGAAGATTGTATTCCTGTTCCTGTATCTTATCCTGATATTCCTGTGTCAGATAGTAGCGCAGGAATTCCCATGCACCGTCGAGGTTCTTGGATTTTGCAGACAGGGCATACATCCTGTTACCTGCCCATAATACGGATCCCATGTCGCCAGCGGTCGGGAAGCCGACGGATGAGATAGCCGGACCGAAGACACCGTTGATCGTACCGTTCAGGTCACGGATGTTGCTGATGGAAATGGTATCCAGCAGGGTTCTGTCCTCACGGTACTGGGATTCATAATTATTCCAGTAATCCTCTGCCCCGTAATCCTCTCCATATTCTACCGGCAGCTCGCCTGCATAGGCCAGCATTGCCACGAAATTATCCGTATCAAATGCACATTTTCCGGTGGATACATCCACGAAATCACTGCCGCAATAGTTCATCATGGTATACAGGAAGCTGTCTCTGGTGATATCACCGAAGAGTGCGGTTTCTTCCGGCATGGTATCCCGGATCGTCTGCAGCTCTTCCATAGTAATGGAGGTACGGTCACCGAAAATAGATTCCTTTCCTACCATAGTAGAGATATAGAAGGAAGGAATCACATAGTACAGTTTACCGTCCACACGGTACGCATCCCAGACATTCTGCAGATAGTCGTTTTTCGATAATTCCTCATCCCCCGCAATGAGGTCATCCACATTTGCCACCAGTCCCTTGGCAATATAGCTGTCCATTGACATATTGCTGTCCACGACCAGAATATCCGGCATTCCTCCGGAGATGATATCATTATTTAACTGCTTCACACCAAGAGTATAATCCTCTGAAGTGTTGTAGGTACTGTATTCCTTAACTACAATACGATAGGTGTCACCGGACTTATTATATTCTACCACTTTTCTCTTCAGATCATAGTCGATATAGTTACCTGCCAGTGTAAGGACGATCCGGTCCTTGATATCCTCCGGCTTCACGTGAGTGAACAGACCTCCGCATATTTTACCTTCGTTGTTATCATAGTAAAAGCCCAGGAACTGTTCCTCGTCCAGTACCAGGAAATTGTTCAGGCTGCCGGCAGCCAGATCCGAATTGATATAACTCATGATCTGCTTCGACTCCTGTGTCTGCACATTATAACCAAACAGTCCGTTACTATCGGCATAGTACAGGATGTCACCGTCTCCGGGCACCATATTATAATAACCGCCGTTGGTCAGTGTCGAGGATAGCTTTATTCCCTCCGATACCGCATCGGTTGCAGGATCATAGGTTGCGATATACATATCTGTGTAATTGCTCTCATCATAATAGATGATCTGCAGCTTGCCATCCGGCGTAATGATATTAGAACTAGCATTGTTAATAAGTGTTGCTGCTGCCTCCGGCAGCTCCTTCCTGTCTGTGATACCCTCTTGCGTCACAGTGCATTTCTCTATTTTATCACCGCTTAACAGCAGTGTCAGGGTTCCATCCTCATTGGGGATGATACTATATACCCAGGAATAGCTTTCTTCTGTATTCATATCATTCAGATCAGCTTCCCATTTGATAGTCCCATCCGCACTCCAGCAGATCAATGCATAATCATTCGTACTGCTGTAATCATCGTCGGAATATGTCTCACTATAGTAATTGCGTATTCCGTAAACATTCCCATCCGAACCGATCGTGCAATTGTTGAGCGATGTGTAAGTATAACTGCTGTTCCCTGCCGGTGCATCTACCACATGCATATCCGCTGCCGTAATATCCTGTGTGCTGGTCTCCTGCTCTGTAAGCGGCATTGCTTCACTTCCGTCCGCTCCATCCGCAGGTGTATCTACAGGATTCTCACCGTCCTGTGCAGGTGCCGGAGTCGCCGGAGCCTCTCCTTCCTTCCACATAGGCAGTTCTACGGTGTCGATGACGGTACCGTCCTGCTTCATTGTAGCAAGATGCAGCTTACTCTGACTGCCGTTCTCGGAATAGTCATAGGTCTCAAACAGAAGGTAAATCGTATCTCCCTTTTTGGTCAGCAGATCAATATTCATATTGTCTGAATCCATCTTAAGATCCAGCGCCTGTTCCTTAAATACATACTGTTTTGCAAGGCTGGCATCGGCCGCACTGCTGCCACCGTTTCCGTTCCCGCCGTTATCCTTTCCACAGGCAGTCAGACCTGCGATCATTGCCACCGTCAACGCGATACTGATCAGTTTTTTCCCTTTCTTTTTCATTCTCCCTCTCCTTTTCTTGTCTGTGTCTGGTGTTTTACGACTGCTGTTCCTCTTTTGTCTCTGCTCCCTCCGCCGGTTCGTCCGTCAGCCAGGAGAATTCACTGTCTGCATAAGGGTCTTCCTCCAGCTCCCGTTCCAGCTCCTCCAGGACATCCCTCTCTTTGTGGGAGTGCTTTTTCTCCCTGCGGCGTTCCACAGCCCGCTCTGCCTTATCCTTACCGGTATGCCATACATCCTTCAAAGTCCAGCCCTTATGGCGCCACCAGTGTACAAAGCACCAGATAACGGTCACTACCGGATATAATAACAGAAACAGCATAAATACTGTAAGTAATGCAATAATGTCTTCATAGCCTCTCGCCAGATTCTCCCAGTAGGGGTAGATGATGGCTTTGCCGTTCATAGAACGCGTTCCGAAGGCAAGGATTGTTTTGATCCGGTTGGGCAGGGAATAACGTCTGCTGTTTTCCACGATCTCGACGTTTTTCTCATCTATGCCGATTCCTTCTTTTACTTTGCCGTAGGCGAATTCATCCACAGGGTTCGGCATAACGATCTCATAATGATTGATACCATTGCTGGTCCCGTAGGCCTCCAGGGTCTCATAAGATACATAGACTACCGTGGAAGTTAAGCCTGCCGCCTTTTCCATTCTGCCCTGGGGTCTGCGTACCACTCCGGTCACAATGTGCGGAACATTGCCGCTATATACTGTCATTCCCACCACATCATTGGAGCCGAACAGCTGCCATGCCGCATCCTGATCGATGATACAATAGTCCTGCATCAGATCGTTACCGGAAAAATAGGAGCCGGTGATCAGCTTTAACGGATGGAACAGGAAAAAATCCCCTCCGATCCCGATTGCATTGGCATCCAGTGTATTTCTTCCGTTCACCAGGGTGATCTTACCGTCTGCGCTATAGGCATCCACCCAGAGTCTGGCACTTGGATTCTCGGAGGTCTCTGTAATAGAGGCCTCCTGCAGCACGTTTTTCAGTGAATATTCAAAGCTTTGAATGGTATCCTCCGTCACTTCCGCTTTGGAGGAGAAAAAGCAGCTGATCTGTGCCACATCCTTTTTTTCACTCCAGCGTCCGGCCATCTGCTGGGCATCCTGCATGTTGACCAGATGATCACACCATAGATTCAATAGCAGGAACAGTAGGAAGGATATTGCTGCGCTGCAATACCATATGCACTTTTTTTTACTCTGTATCTGCATCCGAAACATATCGTCTGTTTCTTCCTTCCTGTAAGATGAAATGCTTATGAATTATTTGCCAGTCTGACCAGCTTTCCTGCCTCTACCGGCTGGGTAGATGTCGTAATGACAAATTCATAGCCATATAAAGCTCCGCTCACTGCGGACTGGGTGTCATCATTTGCCAGTACCTCCACATCCACACGGGTTGCCACATAACGGTTACCTAAGGGGCTACTCTTGGATTCCACGATCAGGATAAACTTGCCGTTACTGTCCTCACGGATGGCACTGTTGGGTACGATCAGATCGTAATTGGCACTCTTCTGTCCCACGGATACATTTAAGGACTGTCCGGGTGTCACTTCATCTCCGGTGATATCAAAGGTCAGCAGCTTCTTCTGTCCGGGATCTGTGGTATCCGGCTTGATACTGGCCAGGGTAATATCCATATCACTGTATCTCCAGGAGTTCACCAGGTCTGCCTTATCTCCCACGGAGAGTCTCTTCGCCTGATCATTGGTCACGGAGAAGCTCATGGTAAAGCCCTTACCCTCCGGCTGCATGGTCACCAGTGCTGTATCCGGCTGTGCCTCGTCTCCTGCCTTGACGGTTACACTGGTAATGGTTCCCGCAATGGGTGCTTCAATGCTGGCGCCTACCGCATTCTCCTGCAATTTTGCGATATCATCTCTCTGCTTCTTGAGGCTGTCTAACTGATAATCCAGATTCAGCTCAGTGGAGATATCCTTCAATAGCTGTGCCTTAAAATCCTGTGCTGCCTTCAGCTTTGCATTTCTGCTGTCCAGTTCATTCTGCCAGTTCTGGGTCTGTACCGTCAGGGAACTGGTAGTATTTGTTTTACTGTTCTGCTTCTCTGCCAGTTTTTTGTTAGCTTCTGCCAGGGCGTTCACTTTATTATTATATGCTGTCACAGCTGCAGGATCTGCATTGATCTGTGCCTGTTTATCGTCGATCAGTGTCTGATAGGTTGCACTGTTAACCACTGCCACATCGTACTCTTTCTTAGGCACCTGATTCTGACCGTCATTTCCGGATACGGAACTTAATATTCCCTCATTGTACTTTGCGATGGTGGCATCGCAGGCTGCCTTGGCTGCCTGCCACTCACTGATCTTATCCTTTGCGATCTTGACCCAGTCATTGTTCAATGCCGCCTGGGCTTCTGCTACTTTTGCCTGTTCGGAGCTGGTGTCGGGAGCTCCGCCGGCTTCCACATTCACCTGTGCAGTCTTTAACTGATTGATAGCCGTCGTAGCTTCATCCACCTGCTTCTGCCATTTGTCGATCTCCGCCTCTGCAGCAACGATCCGGCTCTGATAGGTACCTACCGATGCTATCTGACCAGTCTGTACATTTGTATAGGTCGTATTGGAAATATCCCCGGACAGAAGTGCCAGTTCGAAATCCAGCATTGCCTTATCCAGTGCTGCCTGGGCATCGGTCAGCTCCTTACTTTCCTTATCCTCCAGTAACAGCAGGGGAGCTCCCTTCTCCACCTTATCCCCGGTCTTCACCAGGACGCTGGAGATGGTACGCGTTTCATTTATCTTCACATTATAGGGATCCCCGCTCTCCACCGTGCCGGTTCCGCGGATCTTCGCCGTAATGGTGCCGGACTGTACATATTGTGCCGCCACTTCCGGAAGGGAATAGTTCATAAATGTGTTGGAGAAAAATGTCAGCACCAACATTACCGACAAGAATATAATGGCTGCATTTTTTACCCATTCTCTTCTCTTTTTTCCACCGTTCTCGTTCATCTTGCTTCTCCTCTATACTTCACTTTCTATCTGTATTCCGACAGTCGGATCCATGCCGGTATATCATCAAAAAATCAGTGTTCCTAGCCTTTGACACCGCCCTGGTAAGTAATTCCGTCTACCAAATATTCTTCTCCGTAGAGGAATACCAGAAGGCTGGGTACCATGTAGATCGTAGCCACAGCGAATGCCAGTCCGATCTCTCCGGAATTGATCTTACTTAAGAATACGGACAGTGGATGCATCTCCGCATCGGATAACAGGATCAGCGGCTGCTCCACCATATTCCAGTAATCGATAAATACAAGGATGGCTGCGGAACACAGCGCACCTTTGCACAACGGCATGCAGATCAGCCGATAGATCTGCCACTCTCCGGCACCGTCGATCTGTGCCGCCTCCATGACTCCCACAGGAATTCTCTTCATGAACTTCGTCAGCAGATAAACTGCAAAGGGTGAAAAGATCCCGGGCAGCCAGATGGCCCAGTACGTATTTAGTATGTTCAGCTTTTCCGCCACCAGATAATTGGGTACCAGCGTTACCTGATACGGCATCAGCATCAATATCACATAAGAGAAAAATACCAATGACCTCAGCTTCCCCGAGTACCTGGCAAATCCATAAGACGCCAGCGATGCCACGATCAGCTGAAACAGTACGATCGGTCCCACCAGGATCACGGAATTCCAGAATTTCAGCAGATATTCCGGGCTTTTCAAAAGCACTGTAGTATACTGGCTGAAGGATACAATATCCGGAATAAATTTCAAATTCACTTTTTCGGAAATATAGACCTTGCCGCCCTTATCATTTGTGGCAAATACCGAACCATAGTTCGCTGATATCTCCGAAGATGACATGAAAGAGTTGGTGATCGTCAGAACGATCGGCATCAGGAACAGTATGGCAAAAAAGGCTGCGATCACTGTTGCTATGCTGATGCGCATATTCTCAAATATCTTCTTTCTCTTCTTGAACCGGATCGCCCTTCTAAGTTCAGGCGGAACAGTTTTTTTAAGCTTCTGCTCCATCAGCCTTCCACATCCTTTCCGAAATGATTTTCCACTGCGAACAGAAGTCCGATGATCACGACCATGACGAGAGACATCAGTATCGCTGCTGCAGACAGCGTCTGATAATCCAGGCTCTTGAACTTATTGTTCATGAAGTGCTGCAGCATATAGATGGAATCGTAAGGATAATCCGTTGTCAGCAGATAGATCTCACGGAAGATCTTAAAAGAGCTGATCAGGGACATGATCGTCACAAACAAAAAGGTGGAAGACAAATACCGGATCTTAATATAGAAAAAGGTCTGTAACGATGTGGCATTTTCCAGTCTCGCCACCTCCAGCAGATCCCTGGGTATGCTGGCAAGTGCTGCCATAAACAGGATCATATTATATCCCAGATTCTTCCATAGGAATAAGATCACTATTACAATAATAGAGTAGCCAGACTTCAGCCAGTCGATCTTCTCCACACCGAAGACTCCCAACAGATCATTGACCGCACCGTTATAATGGAACAATACCTGCCAGATCAATACAATGGATGCCACCGGCACCATCATGGGACTTAAGAAAAAGGTACGGAACTGACTCCGGAAAGGAAGCTTTGCTTCCAGTACCACTGCCAGAAGCAGGGACAAAACCACGGCCAGTGGCACCGCAATTGCGGAAAATACCATTGTATTATGCACTGCCGTACGGAATGCCGCATTATTTATTACACTTACAAAGTTGTCTAAAAATACAAAATTCATGCTGATAGGGTTATCCACCAGCGAGTAAAATATCACAACCAGAAAAGGAAGAAAAAAGAAAGCAAGTACCCCAAGAAAGCTTGGGGCTATAAAAAGCCCCGAGCTTCTCTTCAGTTTCCGCATTCTCTTATCTAATTTGTGATGTCCCTTCCGCTTCTGATCCACCTGCTGCCTGCTCACAATAATCAAGCCTTTCCTTATCTGTTTTCATTTACATAGACCTTAACACGGCTCTGAATGATATTCGCCACATCCGCTACTGATTTCTGACCTTTAAAGAATGCTTCTGCTTCCTCCGTGATGATATTGGTGATCTCATCATTACCGGTTGTGCTGGAAGGCTCAGCCACGCTGATCAGATCTTTAAGGATATCGATCTCTTCCTCGGTAGGAGTATGATAGGTGTACTCCCAGTCTCCGTAACTGATGCCGGAAGTACCGTTCTCCGGAATCGGATTCCCGTTCTCATCCAGGATCTGCTCACCGTTTTCATCCGTCATATATGTCACATTCATCGCCTTCTCCACCATATCATCCAGTGCAGACTTTCTGGCGGGGAGTCCATAGGAATATAAATCATCAAACGGCTGATTCAGGTAGTTCTCAATAAATGCCCATGCGCCGTCCTTGTTGGAAGATTTGGCGGTAATCGCATACAGCTCACTGGCCTGCATATAAGTACCGCTGCCACCGCCGGAGGTAGGATATCCGATATAGGTTACCGGCTCGCCGAACATAGCTTCCTCCTCCTGAATACTGTTCAGCTGATAGATACCTGTCATATTCAACAGTACTTCACCGGACTGGATCTTCGCCGGTGTAGATCTGTCGTCATTCTGCCAGTCATACTCTTCGGGGAAGGTATTGACAAATTCCAGTACTTTCTGGAAATCTTCCGAATCAAAGTTGCACTTTCCTGTCTCCCAGTCAATATAGCTGTCCAGATCATAAGCTAACAGTGTGTACAGCATACCGCTCTTGGTCATGCCCTCAAACAGGGAAGCACCTTCATGCTGGCCTGCATAGGCTATAATATCGTCAATGGTCCAGCCCTTCTTATCGCCTACTTCGGAGGTCTTACCGACGATTGTGTTTAAGGTGAAGCTCTTCGGAATTCCCACCAGTTTTCCGTCAAAGGTATAACTGTCTACAATATTCTCAAAGAAATCGTCCTTGCTTAATACACTGCTCTTCTCCAGATAGGGTGTCATATCCTCAAATACACCCTTGGAAGCCAGTTCCTTGACATCCAGGTTGGACAGATCCAGGATATCCGGGCACCCGGCTCCGGAGGTAATATCATTGTTCATGGCTGTAATGCCATCCGCCCAGGAAGTTTCGGTCCAGTTATTATCATCGATATATGTTTTAATATTGACATGATATTCATTACTCTGCTTGTTGAAGGCTACGGCTGCTGCCTGAAGGCCCTGGGAGGTATACAGAGTTCCGATCGTGATCTGGGACTTCTGTGCCACCTCACTGGCCTTGGTTTTGGTCAGCTTCACCAGGTCAGTTTCCCCTGTGTTCCAGTCATTGACCACTGCCAGGATCTTACCGTCTGCGGTGGCTGCGGCATAGGTGACATAACTGCCGTTAATATCACTGTCCAGCCAGCTCAGTATTTCGGTAGTCTTCTGGTCTGCGAGACTATAATCATACAGGGCAGTATCCGTATTGACCAGGAGATCATTTTCTATTCCGGCTCATAATCCTCCGTTGCCGTTTGTGTTCGGAAAGTTATCATATGTCTGTCCCAATGCTTTGCCGTCAAAGTCGATCTGGGATAGCTTCACGTTGCCGGATTGATCGTAATAAGCCAGGTATACCTTGCCGTCTTTTGCTTTTCCCATGCCCTGGATCCACTGGCTGTCCGTCTGCACAGCTCCCTGAAATTGTCCGTCACTGCCAAACAGCCGGATCAAGGAATCAGAGCTGATATAAAATCTGCCCTGATCGTCCAGGCACATGCTGCCCACATAAGAATTATTCTCATCCTGCTGCATGATATCCGTGATATCCTGTGCCATCAGCTCCGTACCGGATGCATCGTACTTGTGCAATACCGTTGTCTGCTGTGTATAAGCGTCATCACCTTCGGTGGCATTCCACTCAAATTCCGCAGTATAAATATTACCTTCCTCATCTGCCTGCATGGAATAGATTCCACCGCCGTCCGCATTAATGGTGATCGGCAGGTCCTCCCTGGAACCGTCTGTCAGCGAATAAGCTCCAATCACGACCTTGCTCTCACCGGAAGCTTCATCCCATTGGTAATTTGTATAATACAGCTTATCCCCCTGTACTGTCATGTTACTGTAGCTGGAATTCGTATTATCGTCCAGCTCCAGATATTCGGGAACATATACATATTCCTTCTGTTCTGTCTGTCCCCCCGGATTCGATCCATCCTGCTTACCGCAGGCTGCAAGTGACATTGCCATAACGGATGCCAGTGCGATCGCGGTTGCTTTTCTGCCCCTTAAATTTTTTCTCATATATTTCTCTCCTCTTAATTACGTTTATTGTGGTCTGTAATCTTAAAGATTCGCCCTAATAGCAAGTTCTACGGAACATTCCATATTGCTTACTTATTTATGCATATTATACCCTATTTCCATAGTAAAAGCATCTTAAGAATTTATGAACTTAGATTACGATTTGTGTAAAAAAGGTAACTATTCAGAACCCCATTCGCAAAACCGCCTCTGCGAGGCTTTTCTGAATAGTTACAAAAAAGTATAGGTCCAGAGGACCTATACCATCTTATGCATTTCCGTTTTTCTTCTGTGATGCCGGTACAGGCTTCCCAGTCTGTTGTAGAACCAGAAGGACTGCACCAGAATATTATTGGCTTTTCCGATCTTCTCTTTGGTAGTACCCCGGTAATAAGATCCTCCGCATTTGATCCCTTCTCCAAGCTTCACCGCCCGGATCAGATCGGATTCACAGTGGATCTGCTCCGGAATGTCTGTATACGCCATACCGATACAGTCCGTTTTGTGAGCATCGCTTCCACCGAAGGTTGGCAGCGCGTACATTTCCGCCAGTACCTTGGCGCAATGGTTGCTCTCTACACTCTCACAGGCATTGAAGCCTTCCAGGAAATCAAACTGA
>OGNZ01001128.1_pt1 | contig 12601 bp, 10 predicted proteins | sample 1573601 | NCBI WGS metagenome assembly OGNZ01 (sample SAMEA2582009, study PRJEB24529) | metagenome | biome: Human gut stool | place: China | collected 2011
CGACCGCCGCTTCAGCGGCGTTTTCGGCCGCCACCACGAGCCGCCGCAACCCCTCGTCCCGGGCCTTGACCGCAAGGGGCAGCACACCCCGTACGGGCCGCAGCGTTCCGTCGAGCGAGAGCTCGCCCGCGAACATCGTCGTCGGAAGCAACTCCCCGCTCACCTCGGACATCGCGGCGAGAATCCCCACGGCGATCGGCAGGTCGAAACCCGCCCCCTCCTTGCGCAGATCGGCCGGAGCGAGGTTCACCACGACCTTGCGGCCCGACATCTTGCGACCGGTATTCTCGAAAGCCGCCCGGATACGCTGCTCGCTCTCCTTGACGGCGTTGTCCGGCAGTCCGACCAAATAGAGTCCCAGACCGCCCCCGGTGAGATTGACCTCGACGGTCACCTTCACGGCGTCGATCCCGGCAACAGCCCCTGCATACGTACTGACGAACATATTATCGATCTTTCACTATACAATCAAGCGATCTTCCTCCAGCTCCGGTCCGAATTTCCGGACCCGCACTTCCAGAGCGGCGCCCCCGCCGCGAATGCGGCAAAACCGGACGCGGAAACCGGAGCCGGCTCCGCTAAAACGGCTCCTCCTCGTTCAGATTCACGGGCGCCCCCGACACACCGGGCGTAAGGAACTCCTCGGGCACGCCGCCGAAGCCGCCCAGCCCGGAATTGGAACCGCTCGATACATCCTCGTACTGCCCCGGCGCAGGGCGACTGCCCGCCTCCGGCATCAGCGTTTCGTCCACATCGGCGAAGCGGGCCTGGTCCTTCAGGAAACGCAGATTGACATCCGTGACCGCACCGTTACGGTGCTTGGCGATGATGATCTCGGCCATACCCGCCGTCGGCATACCGTTCTCGTCCTGATTGATACCGTAATATTCGGGACGATGGATGAAAGCCACGATGTCGGCGTCCTGCTCGATGGCCCCCGATTCGCGCAGGTCCGAAAGCTGGGGGCGTTTCGAACCGCCGCGCAGCTCCGTAGCACGGCTCAACTGCGAGAGGGCGATGATCGGCACGTTCAACTCCTTGGCGATGGCCTTCAACGTGCGGGAGATGAAAGCCACCTCCTGTTCGCGGTTGCCCTTCGAATCCTGCGTTCCGCCGGTCATCAACTGCAAATAGTCGATGATGATGATCTGGATGTCGTTGTGTATCTTCAGACGCCGGGCTTTCGAGCGGAATTCGAAGACCGACAACGCCGGCGTATCGTCGATGTAAAGGGGGGCCGCCCCCAGCGGCTTGGTCGCCGACTCCAGGTGGCGCCACTGCTCGGGCGTAAGACGGCCGCTCTTGATATCGTTGCCCGGAATACCCGTTTCGGCGATGATAAGGCGCATCATCAACTGCACCGAAGACATCTCGAGCGAGAAGAACGCCACCGGACGTTCGTGATCGACGGCCATGTTGCGGGCCATCGACAACACGAAGGCGGTCTTACCCATCGAAGGGCGTGCCGCCACGATGATGAGGTCCGACAACTGCCAGCCGAGCGTCACGCGGTCGATGGCCATGAAACCCGAAGGCACGCCGTTGAAGGCCGACGTGTTCTTGGATGCCTCCTCGATCTGCATCAGCGCCTTGGCCAGCAAATCCTTGGACGACTGTACCGAACGCTTGACGTGACCTTCGGCCACCTTGAAGATTTCGCTCTCGGCATAGCCGATCAACTCCGTCACGTCAGTCGATTCGTCGTACGAACGGCGCTGGATCTCGGTCGCGGAGCGGATCAGCTCCCGCTGCACGTACTTCTGGGCGATGATTTTGGCGTGGAACTCCACGTTGGCCGCCGAGCCCACCTTCTGCGTGAGCTGCGCCAGGTACGACGCACCGCCCACCTTCTGCAACTCCTTGCGGACCTTCAGCCGCTCGGTGACCGTATAGAGGTCGATCGGTTTGAGTTCGGTCGAGAGCTCCTCGATCGCGCGGTAGATCGTCCGATGCTCTTCGGTATAGAAAGCCTCGGGCGTGATGAACTCCTGCACGGTGATGATCGAATCCTTCTCGAGCATCAGAGCGCCGAGCACCGCCTCCTCCAGTTCGACGGCCTGCGGAGGCACGTTGCCGGGGGTATCGGTCATTGCAGCGAACGCTTCGCGGTTGCGCGAAGCGGGGGTATATTCTTTAGCCATTCGTTACGTGGATTTCAACTTTCAAAAATAGACAAACGGGGCGACATATCAAAACGCCCCGGACCCCGTTTTGTCGAAAAATCTGTTTACAATCGAACGATCCCCGGCAGGGGATTCTCCCGGGCCGGAAAGATGTCGATAAAAAGGGGCTTTCTGTCGATTCTTTTTTACGGTCCCTTCGGTCAGCAAAAGGCACCGACCAGAATCGGCACGCACACCTCCAGTACGATGCCGTGCAGGATGGCCAGCGGCACCAGGTCGCTGCCCGAATAACGGGCGATCGAAGGCAGACACACGTCCATCGAAGTCACGCCCGCCACCGAGATCGGGGCCAGCGGACCGCCCCAGCGGGCGAACAGCGGCATTCCGAACAGGGCGATCATCTCGCGCACGACGTTGGCCAGCAAAGCGACCGTCGCCAACTCGGCGGCGCCCTGCACGCCGAGCGTCGCGCTCTTCAAGTCGGCTATCAGCACCGACGAAAGCGAATAGTAGCCGAAACCGCTGCCTACGGCCAGACAGTCCGTCAGGCTGAATCCCCGGAGCACCAGCACGCCGAGCGCCGAAAAGAGCAGGGTGCCGACGATCGTACAAAGCGGCAACAGGAGCATCCGCCAGTTGAACGTGCGCAGCATATAGTGCAGATTGTCGCCGGCCCCGAGTCCCAAGCCGACCAGCACCACCATCACCGAAAGAATAATCATCGGCAGATCGGGATCCAACAGCCACGTCGGGACGGCATCGGCATAACCGAGCGCCACGCCGACTGCAAAAAAAACGAAAACGATCAGACTATCTCTCATCGCTCCCTCCTTTCCGGAAAAAGTAACGCCGGACGACGAATACCGCCGGGAAACTCCCGGCGACGCCGAGGCAGGCGATCACGGCGGCCTGCCAGCCGAAACGTCCGAAATTGACGATCAGTTCGCGGTTGGAACCGATCGTAACACCGAAAACGAAGAGCAGGGCCCACACGGTAAGCGATACTCCCCGCTCCAGCCTGGCCACAAACGACCAGTTGCGCAGCAGATAGCCCGCTCCGATTCCGGCAAACAACAGCAAAACGATACGAAACATAGCTCAATCGACAGTTAAAAAAGCCCGACGAGATACATTGCACCCCGCCGGAAAAATATTATAAAACACAAATTTCGCGCTGCAAAGATAGCGAAAGCCGAGAGAAAACAGGAACTTGTTCCCAGTTTTCCGAGGCGCATCCTATCTTCTACAAAGATAGCGAAAGGTAAGTGACAAGCCAAACCCGTTCGGACCTGGCCGGAGCAAAATCCAACCGAAACACCTCATTGTCAATGCAAAGACTACTCGATCGAAGTTACCGATCCAATCCGAAATGGCGGCGCGAAACGGCCAGTGCAGCAATGCTGACCCGACAGTCGGGCACCGCACGAAGGAGAGCTTCGGTGCAGGAAAGCAGCGTCGAACCGGTAGTCACCACGTCATCGACCAGCAGCACGTGCCGTCCGGCCAACGCTCCGGGCCGCGCGACCGCAAACAAGTCGCGTACGTTCTCCCAGCGCCCGGCCGAAGAACGGGTCGTCTGGCTCGGGTTGTTGCGCAGGCGACTGACCGCCCGATCCTCCACCGGCACTCCCATCCGGGAAGCGATCCCCTCGGCGATATAGGCAGCCTGATTGTACCCCCGGGCCAGCAACCGCCGGGTATGAAGCGGCACGGGAACGATGCAGTCCACGCTTCCGTACAGTCCGCTGTCGGCAAGGTTGCCGCCATACCAGGCACCCAGGTCGCGGGCCGTGCGCCAGCGGTTGTAATACTTGAAACCATGAATGGCCCGCTGCCAGGGACTGCCCGCAACGAACCAGAGAAAAGCCGAGGCCTGCACGACGGGAAACTCGTTGCGCAGCCGCTCGGCCAGCGGATTGTCCGCACGGCGCCAGAATCCGGTCTGGGGTGCCAACGTACGGCACATCATACAGAAAGCACCCTCGCCCTCGTGCAACTCGCCGCCGCATACGGGACAGACAGGCGGCAGAAAAAGCCCCTTTATATCATTGAGGATCGACATCGCAGAGAATCGTAACGCCTTTGCATTCGGGACTTTTGACCACCCGGTCGAGAATCCCGCGCACCGCCTCGCGAGCCCGGGCCAGCGAAGCCCCCGCCTCGACCTTCAGCAGCAGGGTCGCCAGATACTCGCCCCGTACCCGATCGACGGGCGGGGCCGTGGGTCCCAGCACGCGCCGCCCGAACCGTTCGCGCAGGGCGGCGACCAGGGCGTTGGCCGCACGGCGCAGCGTCACGGGATCGCGGTGACGCAACAACAGGTTCAGGAGCCGTGCATAGGGCGGATAGAAGAACGCTTTCCGCTCGGCGAGCTGCTGACGAGCCATCGCCTCGTAATCGCCCGCAATCACCTGTTGCAAGACGGGATGTCCCGGCTCAGCGGTCTGGATCACGACCGTTCCGGGATTTTCGCGCCGACCGGCGCGGCCCGCCACCTGCATCAGCAGTTGGAATGCACGCTCCGCCGAACGGAAATCGGGATTGTTGAGCAGATTGTCGGCGTTGAGCACACCGACCAGCTCCACGCCGCCGAAATCGAATCCTTTGGTAATCATCTGCGTCCCCACCAGAATATCGTCGTCGCCCCGGGCGAAGGCCTCGACGATCTGCCGGAAAGCACGCTCGGAGGTAACGCTGTCGCGGTCGAGCCGGGCGACCCGCGCCTCGGGGAAAACGCGGGCGATCTCCTCCTCGACCTTTTCCGTCCCGAAGCCCATCGGCACGGGTTCGGTCACCCGGCAATGGGGGCACTTGGCCGGAACAGGCTCCGTATGGCCGCAATAGTGACAAACCATACGGCCGCTTCCCTTGTGGAGCGTGAGAGTCACATTACAATCCGGACAACGGGCCGTCCAGCCGCACTCCCGGCACTCGACATAGGGTGCAAAGCCCCGCCGGTTCTGGAAAAGCATCGCCTGACCGCCTCCGCCGAGGGTCTCCTCCATACGGTCGAGCAGCAATTTGTTGAAATGGGCATGCCGCTCGCCGCGCTTCACGGCACGGATCGTATCGGACACGAGGATCTGCGGCATCCGCGACGGCCCGTAACGCTCGGCCAGTACCACGCTGCCGTATTTTCCGGTCGCAGCGTTTAGATAACTCTCCAGCGACGGAGTAGCGCTGCCCAGCAGCGTACGGCACCTCAACAGTCGGGTCATCAGCACGGCGCAGTCGCGTGCCTGATAGCGGGGCGCCGGGTCGGTCTGTTTGTAACTGGGATCGTGTTCCTCGTCCACCACGACCAGCTCCAGGCGGCGCAGCGGCAGGAAGATCGCCGAACGGGCCCCGATCACCAGCTCGCCGCCCGCAGAATCCCGCAGGCGGAGGTAAAGCTCCGTACGCTTGCGGTCGGTGAGTTTCGAATGATAGGCGATCACCCGCTCGCCGAAAACCTGCCGGAGCCGATCGACCAACTGGGCCGTGAGAGCGATCTCCGGCACGAGCAGCAGCACTTGTCCGCCCCGGGCCAGCACCTCGGCAGCGAAGTGCATATAAATTTCCGTTTTGCCCGAACCGGTGACACCCCGCAGCAGCACGGTCGCGCGATCGGCAAACACGGCACGGATCTCCTCGGCAGCCTTCCGCTGCGCAGCGGAAAGCGTCGGCAGACGAAACTGCGCACCGCCAGTCACCGGACCGGGTGCGACCTCCCGTTCGATACAGGTCAATAACCCCTTTTTCACCAGGAGAGCGAGAGCCGTCCGATCGGCGGCGAGTCGGCTCCGGGCGACTTCCGCCCCGTCGGGCGCAAGGGCAGCCAACTCCTCCAGCGCCTCCCGCTGCCGGGGGGCACGACGCCCCATACGTTCCAGCGCGGCGGCCAGCCCGTCGGCGGTGAGCGCTTCGCCGGCCAGGGCCACGAACCACTCCCGGCGGGGCCGGAACTCGTCGGCAGCAAACTCCTCCTCGCCGTGTCCGCTCGGCTTCATCAGCGACGGCAGCGCCACGCGCATCACCTCGCCCAGCGTGCACATGTAATAATCGGCGACCCACTCCCAGAAACGGCGCTGCCGCTCGTCGAGCAGAGGCGTACCGTAGAGCACGCGGGAGACGGTCTTGACGGTCTTGAAATCGGGGCGCCGGTCGTGCAGCCGCCAGACGATGCCCGTGTAGATCTTCGATCGGCCGAAAGGCACGACTACGGCCATCCCCTCGCAAAGCGTCACGCCTTCCGCCACCGCAAAGGTGTAGAGAGGCTGGGCCAGAGGAAGTACGATGTCGGCATAGCGCATGGTCGTAGCAGGATCGAAAAGGAGTGCTTTCAGGCTGCGGAACCGACCGGCCCGTCCGGAGCCGAGCCGCAACCGCAAAACGACGGAATCAATTCGGTTTTTCTTCGGGTAAAGTTACGCATTATTCCCGGAAAACAAATACTCCCCGCCGGATCGACGAGGAGTATTATTTCAAATCGAAGAAGATTCCCTAATTCTTCTTCATACCGTTGAGCATACCGCCGTCGATGATACCGAAGCCCTGTCCGTAAACACCCGTTACCGAAGCCACCGAAACGAACGCCTTGGGGTCGAGGTTGCGGACGATCTTGAGGATGTCGGCCGTTTCGCGTTTGCGGCAAATAACCATCACTACCTGCGACGACTCTTTCGTGTACCATCCCATGCCGTTGAGCATCGTCACCCCGCGATGCGCCTTCTCGACGATCTCTGCGGCGATACGGTCGTGCTCATGGCTGATGACCAGAATCTGATTCGACTGCTGGTTGCCCGCCAGCAACGCATCGGTGCTCAGACCGAATACCGCCGTCAGCAGGAAGCCGTAGATCACCGTCTCGATGCCGTTGCCCACCAGCAGCGATGCACAGATGATAAGCGAATCGGTCACCAGCACGACACGGCCGTAGTTGATCGGATGATACTTGTTGATCAGCAGCGCCACGATATCCGTACCGCCGGTCGAACCGCCCTGACGAAAACACATATAGATACCCACACCGGACAGCATACCGCCCATGATGACCAGCAGCAGCGGTTCCAGATTACCGAACAGGCTGATCGCATCGGGTGGGATAACGCCCAGTTCCGCGAGCCACGCCTGCACGCCGGGCAGTGTTTCCTGGAAAAAGTTCAGCGACGCAGGAAGCACGATGATACAGAAAATCGTCTTGATACCGAAATTCCAACCAATGATGAAACCTGCGAACAGCAGCAGAATACCATTGACGATGAACGCCATCGTACCGATGTTAATCTGGAAGTTGAACAGGTTTTCGATCGCCCCGCACAACACCAGCGCCGCACCCGTGGCACCGCCGCCGGTACCGTGTGCGGGCAGAATACAGGCGATCCACGCGAACGTGTAGAGGAGAATACCGATCGTCATCACGAAATATTCCCGTACTACGCCCATAATCGTCCCGAAAGTTATTTTTTCCTTCAACAGAGTCATTTTTCTTTGAACAATTAAGGTTTAACGGCGCAAAGGTATAAAAATTTCGCCTTGATACGCGTTCCGTGCCGTTAATCTTTTTTCAAGCAGGGACCAAAGGGTGGAAACCCGCGTTAAATGCCACTGCGTCAAGTGGTGAAATCCCATCGGCACTTCGCTGGCGATACGCTCCACAGCCATATCGGGACGCAGCCGCCGCAACACCTCGACCACCAGCGAGAGATACTCCTCGGAGGTACGCAGGCGGAAGCGGCCGGGCTCGGCGTCGTATTGCGCGGCAAGGGTCGTTCCCCGAACGAGCTGCAACTGGTGGAACTTGACCGTTTCGAGCGGCAGGGCATTGATCCGCTCCACCTGTCGAAGAAGCATTTCGTCGTCTTCGCCGGGCAGCCCCAGAATGAAATGGGCCCCGACGTGCAACCCCCGTGCGGCGCTCGCCGCAATAGCCTGCCGGGCCGCCGCGAAGTCATGGCCGCGACGGACGGCCCGCAATGTTTCGTCGCAGGTGGATTCGACGCCGTATTCGACCGCCACATAGCGTTTCCGTGCCAGCTCCGCCAGCAAATCCAGCTTCTCGTCGTCCACGCAATCGGGCCGCGTGCCGATCACCAGTCCCGAAATCCGGGGATGAGCCAACGCTTCGGCATAAAGCTCCCGAAGCCGTGCGACAGGAGCGTGCGTATTGGAAAAAGGTTGGAAATAGACCAGACAAAGCCCTTCATCCCGCCCTCGGGCCGCATGGAAAGCGATTCCCTCGTCGATCTGCCGCGTCAGGCTCTTCCGGGGCGAACAGTAGGAAGGGGTGAACGCCCTGTTGTCACAGAACGTACACCCCTCCGATCCGATCGTTCCGTCCCGGTTGGGACAGCTCAAGCCGGCATCCACCGCGATCTTACGCACCCGGCCGCCGAAATGTCGCCGGCAATACGCCGCGTAGCTGTGCCAGGGTCGGCCGTCGCCCCAAGAATAGACCCGGGTTTCCATTCGGAACGCTACAAGCCCCAGTCCGACGGATTGTAGGTATCCTTCGGCGCATTCGGCACGTTGGCGAAGAAGGTAAAGCCCGTCAATCGCTCGATTTCCGCCACCGACATCATATCTTTGGCCTGCGGCTCGTGCCCTTTATCCATGTTATGACGCAGCACGAAGGCGGCGCACTTCAATTCGCTCGCGGCACAATCCATCACCGATTTTTTCGTATTTCCGTTCTTGGTCCGCAGCAGCAGGTAGTAGAACATCGAAGGCCGGCTCACGTCGCTGCGTCCGCCGAAATCGATTTTCGACGAAGTGCAGCTCTTGCCGTAAGCATCGGTGAAAGGTTCGAAATAGGCGCCTACCACGATATAAGTCGTATCGGCGCAAACCTGCGCATCGACAAAACTTTCCAGATTGTTCCATGCCCCGCCGCCGTTGTTGAAGTTCGACGAATATTGCGGCGCGATATTCGAATAATAGAATACCTGTTCGTTGGTTTTCCGGGTCACGAGCCGTTCGGCCGAACCGAGCATATGGCCCTTGTTGCAACCGCCGCCGGTCGATTTACTGCTGTATTGAATACCGGACGGAATATCCGGATCGCGACTGTAAGCGTCCGTACGATCCGTTCCTTTCACCTCGTAGCAAGCGTGGCGCGGAGCGGCCACCCAGACCGGACAGTGGTGCTCGGCGCTGAAGCAGACCGTATAATTGCGGGCTTTCTGGCTGCCGACATAGAAATCCGGGCAAATATGATGCGCATAGTAGTAGTCGCTGTTCTGCACCTCCACCGGCAACTCGGCCCAGCCGGTACGATAGACGTTTTCCGGGGGGGGGACTGTTCCGCTCTCAGTGGTGAAAGTACCCTCCTCGCTCCGATACTGCTTGCCGCCGATCGAGGCGTACAGATGGAACGTATAGGTGGTCGCGGCACTCAATCCGGTAATGGCCGCACGCTTATCTCCCGACGAAGCCGTCACCGTTTTCGTCGTGTAATCCGTTTCACCGGAGGGTTTGTAAGCAAATCCTACTTCGATGCCGACCGTTTCTTCGCCTTCATAGGTGAAGCTGCCCGTCAGGGTGGCCGACGAAGCGGTCACATCCGTCGCAGCGACGGGACCGAACTCCGGCTCGGGATTTTCACCCGCTTTAAGGGTCGTGAACTGCGCGACGGCGCTCGTATAACGCTCGTCGCCGACAACGACATACGCATAAAAATCGTATTTCGTTTCAGGTTCGAGCCCGTTCAGCTCACAGGCCAGGGGCGAAGCCGTCGAAGCAGCCTTCACCTCGGTATATTCCTCCTGCGCACCGGCCTTATACCCGAAGCCGGCTTCCGCAACATCGCCGTCGCCTTCGTACTCATAAACGCAGGCAAGCGTCGCTCCGGTCGGAGAAACCCCGGACGACGAAGGCGTTTCGAACTGCGGAGCTCCCGGTTGCTCGCCCTCCTTCAACGTGGTAAAAACGACCCGTTCGCTGGTGTAATTCTTTCCGTCGATCACCAGATAGGCATAGAACTCGTAAGCCGTTTCAGGCGTCAGCTCCTCCAGACGGGCCGACAACGAAGAGTCGTCCGGCGTAATTTCTACCATAGTATATCCCGTTTGGGCCGATGCCGCAGGCTTGTATCCGAAACCGGCTTCGGCAATATCGGCCGCATCACCGGTGTATAGATAAGCGCACGCGAGCGATGCGCTCGTAGCCTGCACCTCGGAAGCCGAAGGCTTGCCGAACTGGGGCGTCGGAGCCGGAGGCACCTCCCCCTCCTTGAGGGTCTTGAACGTTTTCGACAGCGACGCATTGAACCGCTCGCCGCCCAAGACGGCATAACAGTACCAACGATATTCGGTGTCGGGCTTCAGGCCGGTCAGGGTCTGCCGGGCCAGACCGTCCTTGAAATTCGTACAAACCACATCGACGTACTCTCCGCCCGCTTCCTGGTAGGAGAAGCCGACTTCGGAGATGGGCACTTCGCCCTTCGATTCGATGTTGGCCGCCACGACCGCACTCGTCACATCGGGCTGCGCGTCGATCAGATCGAAAGTCGGACGCACGGTCGGCGCAGGCGCCGTATCGTCGCTTTCGCAGGCTACGATCGCCAGCGACAGCAAGGCGACCATACACAAAAAATACTTCTTCATAACGAACTTTTTATATCTTTGACATAGCCTCGGATAGGATGCGATTCGGCAATCTCTGCGTGCAAGCCCGCACGATTGCGCTCATCTTTCACTATCTTTGAAATAACTGAAGTCATTCGCGTTGTCGGGAGTCGATCCAGATCGTCACCGGCCCGTCGTTCACCAGCTCGACCTGCATATCGGCTCCGAACTCCCCGGTAGCGACTTCGCGCCCGAGCGCACGGCCTACACCGGCGGCGAACCGCTCGTACAAAGGTCGGGAAATCGCTTCGGGGGCCGCCTTGATATAGGACGGGCGGTTGCCCTTACGGGTCGAGGCATGCAGCGTGAACTGGCTCACCACCAATATTTCGCCGCCGACCTGCCGCACGTCGAGATTCATCACCCCGTTTTCGTCGTCGAAAATCCGCAGCCGGGTGAGTTTACCCGCAAGCCACTCGATATCCTCCTCGCCGTCCTCGGCTTCGATACCGACGAAAACCAACAGCCCCGGTCCGATGGCCGATTTGAGGGTTCCGCCGATGGAAACCGACGCACGACGCACCCGTTGAATCAAAATTCGCATGGCAACAATGAAAATTGTCGGGCGAAGAGCGCCCAGAGATTATCTTCTTTCGGCACGGGCGCCGTCACGACGATCCGCTCGCGCCGCACGGGATGGATGAAATCGACACGGTACGAATGGAGCGAAATGCCTCCGTCGGGATTCGAACGGCGGGCCCCGTATTTCAGGTCGCCCTTAATCGGACAGCCGATCTTCGAGAGCTGCGCCCGGATCTGATGGTGGCGCCCCGTCAGCAAATCGACCTCCACCAGCGTATAACGGGTACTCGCCCCCAGGGTGCGGTAACGCAATTTCGCCAGTTTTGCATCGCCCCGGGGCGCATCGAGCGCCCGCGAACGATTGGTTTTCTCGTTACGCAGGATATAGTGGGACAACTCCCCCTCTTCGGGATCGGGACGGCTCTCCGTAAGCGCCCAATAGGTCTTTTCGATCTCGCCCCGGCGGATCATCTCGTTCAGGCGGGCGAGGGCTTTCGACGTTTTGGCGAAAATGACGGCTCCGCTCACGGGACGGTCGATACGGTGCACCACGCCGAGGAACACCTCGCCGGGTTTGGCGTCGCGCCGTTTGATGAAGGCCTTGATCTGGTCCTCGAGGGCGCTCTCGCCCGACGGGTCGGGCTGCACCAGATCGCCGCAGCGTTTGTTGACGATCAGCAGGTGGTTGTCTTCGTAGAGAATGTCGTCCGGGTTGAACATCGTCGGAAATTACAGAATAAAGGTGAAAGGCAGCAGTTTGGAGGCCGAATCGACCGCCGTCACCGTACTGTGGCCGCTCATCAGCACCCGCATCGGGGAACCCTGACGACGCTCGACGTCGACCATCACCTGCCGGCACTGGCCGCAGGGATAGCATTCGCGCTCCGAGGGGTTCGAGGCAATGGCCATCGTCTCGATCGGATCGTCGGCATAATTGGCCTGGGCGTAGAACATCAGCGACCGCTCGGCGCAGAGTCCCGCGGGATAGACCTCGCTTTCGAAGTTGCTGCCGTAGAGTATTTTCCCGCTGCGCAGACGCGCGGCGGCGCCTACGTGGAAATTCGAGTAGGGCGCATGCGCATTGGCCGTGGCCCGTTCGGCCTCGGCGACCAGCCTGCGGTCGGCTTCGGAAAGCTCCGACAGCGCCGCGTAATGTTCATAATCGAAACAAAACTGCTTTTCCATAACTCCTCCTTTTTTACAGGGGTGAACTACAAAGATACTAAAATTTTCAGAAATCGCTTACTGAATCGCACTTTTTCAGTCTCTTTGCTTTCAACCCGGATGAATTGTTTTATTTTCAGGACCTTCCGGCCGACGAACGGGGATTTGGCGCCGGGACCGGCCGGCCGG
>OGNZ01001137.1_pt1 | contig 12515 bp, 10 predicted proteins | sample 1573601 | NCBI WGS metagenome assembly OGNZ01 (sample SAMEA2582009, study PRJEB24529) | metagenome | biome: Human gut stool | place: China | collected 2011
CCCATTTTTAAGTGAAGAAGTTTGTCAAATGGTTTTTTTGCAAAAAGTTGAGCAGTTGTATCTATCAGTTATAAAAATCGAACAGCTATTGTCAGAAGGGACCATTTTAGAACGTGAATGGGAATTTTCTGATATTAGCTCAGGAATTTTAGATTTAACCTCTACTTTTTTTTACAAAGAAATTTATAATTATGGATATGATCCAATGTTTGTAAAAAAAATCTATCTTTTTGCAGCTTAATTTTTTTATTTAGATAGCAAAAAAACAGCCATGCAGAAATACTTCATTCTACCTGGCTGTTTTTATTTATGCTTATTTACTATTCTACTATTTCTCCAATTTGTGCCGCAACTTCTTCTGGAATGCAATAACTCAATGTTCGAAAAATAGCGTTATCCTCAAAATAAAACTGAATCCTTGCGCCTTCTTCTACTTCATATTTCTTTAAAATATCCTTGAATTCAAAGAAAAAGATTGCTTCATTCTGAAGATTTATTCGATATATCTTCTCATTCTTTTTCGCTTTCCGGATCTTATTGGCAGACATACAATAAACAATGTCTCCAGTTTCATCTCCTTCCTGTGAATTTGTCTGAAATTCATCTACTTCAATTCTTCCATCAATAATGATGCCATTCCCAACTTTTAATAAATCAGCACAATCAGCATACGTTTTTGCCCAGACATTCACTTTCATGGAGCCGCCTTTATCACTGACTGTTATAGACGCCCAAGGGTTTTTGTAACGATTATACATAACATTTACATTTTCTATAATACCAGTAATGGAAGCTTTTCCTTCTTCTGCATCTAAAATCGGTTTTGTGTGGACACAATACTGATCAATTGGATGCCCACTCAAATACATTCCAAGAACTTCCATTTCATTATTGAGGTCCTGAATGATGTCTGGCTTTATATAAGGAATCTGAATTTGCCGCAAATGTTTTCTTGCATCGTCAGCATCTTTTTTTGCTTTATCTGCCTTTGCTTCCAAGTTGGCAATAGTAGGAACTTTTTTGGTTGTTACTGAATAAGAAATTCCTTTTTCTTTTAATCTTTCCTTTAAGTTTTCTACTGTTCCAAAATTTTCTTCTTTTAACAAATCAATTACTTTATTGATATTGCTATTAAGTTCTTCTTTTTTTGCCATATCGGACGCGGTATCCATAATATCCATAAATGCTGCACCCATTAACGAATTCCTTGAATATCCCAATGAGTCAAATGCTCCAGCTAAAATCAAATTATTTAATGCTCGTGATCCCACTTTTGTTCTTTCAGCAAAATCATTGAAATTTTCAAACGGATGATTTTTCCGTACTTCGATTACTTCCGCAATCGATTTTCCAACTGCTTTAACAGACTTTAACCCAAAATAAAGTTTTCCATTTTGTACAGAAAAATTTACTTCAGAACGATTAGCGTCTGGGGGCAAAACTTCCACTCCCATTTCTCTTGCATTCTGAATGAACTTAGCATAGTCTGTAATTTTGTCTGTATACGTTAATAATGCACAGATAAATTCAGTTGTGTAATGATACTTTAGCCATGCAGTTATATATGCGATGACACTATATGCAGCAGAATGAGATTTGTTGAATGCATATTTTGCGAAATCTATCATAGAATCATAAATTCTATTAGCCGCGTCTTCTGTAATCCCATTATTTACGCATCCTTTAATATTTCTTTCAGGATCTCCATATACAAAACTTGAGCGCTCCGCATCAATTACATACTGTTTTTTCTTACTCATGGCACGTCGGATATTATCTGCCTGTCCCATAGAGTAACCGGCAAGCTGCTTACAAATTTCCATTACCTGTTCCTGATAAACAATTGCACCATACGTATCTCCTAAAATTGGTTCAAGTTCCGGCGTTTCATAGTGCGGAAGACACTTGCCATTTTTTACGTCGCATACCCCGGGAATAAAATCCATTGGACCTGGTCTGTACATTGCATTGAGAATTATTACATCCTCAATATTCTCAGGCTTTAACCGTTTTAAATATGCTCTCATACCAGGAGATTCAAACTGAAATACACCAATTGTATTACCTTTTGCGAATATTTCTTTAAACACTTCCTTTTCAAAAGGAATTTCATATGGATCAATTGCAATTCCATGATTCTTCTTAATCATTCGTAATGCATCAGTAATAACATTTAATGTTTTTAAATTTAACAGATCCATTTTCAAAAGACCAAGCGCTTCGCCTTGAACCATGTCGCATTGCGTTGTCCAGCACCATAAGCTTTTCTCTTTGTCACTGGTATTAAATTTAAGTGGAACATAATCTGAAAGATCTGCATTATCACTAATAATTAGTCCAGCCGCATGCATTCCGTAATTAGTAAAAGACCCTTCTACATCTTTTGCAATTTTAAGAATTTCGACAGCATTTTCATCTTCTTTAAAAAGATCGACAAGATGATCAAAAATTGTTTCATCAGCATTTTCTTTTTTTACTTTCTGCATATTTGTATCAAAGGTCAAATTCAACCCATTCGGTACTGCTTTGCGGATTCGATCTCCAAGAGCAAGAAAATTTTCGTTTTTAACTGCCCCATAAAATCTTGCAGCATCACGGATTGCTCCACGCATCTGCTGATATCCTTTTGTCATAATATTACAGACTGCTTTTTCTCCATATTTTGCCTTGATAAATTCAATAGTCTTGTCACGAATATCTGTTTTATAATCAGAATCAATATCAGGCATACTTACACGTTCCGGATTCAAAAATCTCTCAAAAACAAGCCCATATTTAATAGGGTCAATATTTGTTATTCCGATCAAATAACAAACTAAGCTTCCAACAGCACTTCCTCGTCCGGGGCCAATTCCTACACCTACTGTCCAATCATTTTCTTTAACCCATGCTTTTAACTGTTCGATGTTCAAAGGAGCTTCAGAAATTCTATCATTTGGGACTTTTCCAAGAAGTCGTGCATACTCCAACATTTCTTTTACAATAAGATGATAATCTGCATAACCCATCTGATTGATAATCCCTAACTCATATTCCAAACGCTTCTGATATTCTTCTGTCCAGCCTTTTTTGTTTGGAAAACGCCATTCAATTCCTGCGTATGCTTCCTGAACAAGCTTTTTTCCCGCATCGATATTTTTATCATATACAGGATAATGAGAAGCAGCATCTCTTTCATATCCCTCGCACAAATCTCCAATAAGGTCTGCATTTTTCATTGCTTCATTAACAACATCTTCTGGATATGCAAGTAAAAGAGTTTCTTTCAATTCGTCATGACCCTTAAGATACATTTCTTTTTCATGTTCAATCTGCTCTGCATCATCAAGAGTTGTAAAGCGGAGATATCTTGCAACCAGTCGAGCATTAAGATCATGCTCTGTATTCCCTGCCATATGAGCATCATTTGCTGCAACAAGCGGGATATTTAATTCTTTTGCAATTTTAATTATATTGTCATAAATTTCTTTTTCTTTGTTCCATTTATGATATTGGATCTCGGCAAAGAAACAGTCATCTCCTGCAACACTTTTTAACCATTCTGCCATTTCTTTTGCACAAGCATATAAAACTTCATCAGAAGTTTTTTTCTTTTCAATTTCGGCAATTTCATTTGTCAGAATAGTAAATTTATTTGCAGCAACTTGAAGAGATTTTAACTTTTCATTTATTTCAGACAATAATCTTTTTGCGGCTTCAGACTTTATTGTTAATTCAGAAATTTCTTTTTGTGCTTTTTCTGCGGCCATTTTAATTTCCATGACCTGTTGTTCTAATTCACCACTTTCCTTCCCGACTTCTTTGTACTTTGCAATTCTTTTTTCTAAGCCTAATGTAGGTTTTTTTGCAATTTTGTTTAGTTCAGATTTTTTTTCTGAATATTCTTTAATATTTGCCTCCAAGTCTTCTTTTCTTTTGATAAGTTTTGTTAGATCGTCATTGTCATCAGAGACAATTGCTCCTGTCTCAATACCTTTTTTTAACTTTCTTTCTAATTTATCGATCTCTTTCTGCCGGAATTCATTGTTCTGAAGAATTGCTCCCATTGGACCAGAAATACATGCACTAGTTAAGATAACATGTCCATGTGCTTTTGAACCTTTCCCAATCCATTTTTGCAATGAATCCAATGATACAACAGGCGTTCCATCTCTTTCGGCAATTTGATAATTGGCATCATAATTCATCTTATCAATAGCCCATTTTCCAATTTTATCTTTTGCCATCATAATTAGGTGAGCGCTTTTTCCTTCAGCTTTTAATTCTTTTTCTGCTGTATATTTAGATAAAAAAGACTGGAATAACGGCATATATTCAACATATGCTTCCATTCCATAAATCAACTTAAGATCTACCTCATCATGCTTGATCTGATCGTATGCATCTTCAAACGCAGCCAAAGATCCATGGTCTGTGATAGCGACTGCTTTTGCATTGATTTCTACTAAGCGATTTATCATATCTTTTGTTTTGGGAACAGCATCATATCTGCTTTCCCAATGTGTATGCAATACTGTATTCATATCTATTCTCCTTTTTTCATAATCTAAAATTCATATTTAATATGTCAGAAAAATAATAATATAGAAAAAACAGAGGAATGGATACCTCTGTTTTTAATAAATGTTTTACTGATTGGTGGCTAAAACTCATAACTTTAATCATGGATTATTAATACGATTAGTTCAAAAAATCAAGTGTAATATCTCCGACATAATTTATTTTTCCAACAGCTCCTTCATATGCAATAAACGGTTCTGTTTCTGTATGTACCGCATTTGATCCTGTAAAGGATTCATAGCTGCCAGTTAAATCGATTAACTGTCCTTCTGTTGGCTGTCCAATGTAGCTTGTGCGACCATATTCTCCATTTACATATTCTGCCAAATATGCATTTACTTTCTCTCCCGTGCTCTGTCTTCCAGTTGTTCCATTGTCTGCAATCGCACTTCCGACTGTAATTCCGGCATTCTGGCAGAGATTTGCGAATTCTGTACTTCCGATGAATCCGTTATAAACAGCTTCTCTAGAAGCCCCATTTCTAAGCCGTAATACCCAGTCTGTCACTCCATATGTATCTGCCTCTCTTCCAAGCATTGTCTTATAAAGCATCAATACATACTGCGTATCAGACGCATCTTTATTCTTATACTCCTGACTGAATACAAATCCCGCAGCTACTTCACTACCAGTAGCACCATTTGCAAGTGCATTCGCCCAGTCGTTCAGGCCATTCTCATCTGCTTCTCTGTCTAAACAACAAGTATAAAGTCTTTCAGCAAACGCTCTCATTTCCGGAGTTACCTCACGGCTTCCGCTGTTTCCGCTGTTTCCACCATTTGCGCAAATTGAACATGTTCCATTAACGGAAATGTTATCTGCACTCCAGTCTCCAGATCCCTGATTAATTCCGTAAGATGCACACAAATTTGCAAACTCCTGTGAATTAACAAATCCCGTCATAACGTGTCCTCTGGTAGCTCCACTGTTCAGCTGTCCAACCCAGTCTGCTTTTCCGGCTGCATCTGCTTCTCTTCCGAAAAATGCTGAATACATAGAATCTACATAATGTTCATTGCAGAGGTTTAGATTTTTAAACTCTTCACTGAAAATAAAACCAAATGCAATGTCAGTTCCCTGTGCCTGTCCGGTTGCAAGACGGTTCGACCAGTCATTCAGACCATCAGTATCTGGCTCTCTATCCAGACAAACTTCATACATCCGTGTTACAAATGAACGAATACCAGCATTATCTGCCGCTTTCGTTGTTGTTGGCAGGCCTGCAAATGCTCCAACTCCGATTGCTGCCGCTGTCAGCAGCGTTACAATTTTTTTTGCTACTCTTTTCTTTTTCATAAGCTCTTCTCCTTATTTTATGTTATTTTAAATAATAAATAATACATATTTAATATGTCAGATTTTCAAACAAAAAAGGCAACAGTTCTCACTATCGCCTTTTGTTCCCTTGACCATTTCATTTTTACAGTTTTCCATTTTGCTATACCATTCTTTTCTTCTAATCGTTAACTTGCTTTAAGTTTTTTCTTATCTTTCTGCTGAATTCTCTCCAATTCTTTAGCATGCTCTTCATATATATTTTTAACAAAATCAGCTTTTTGCGTAAGCACATATTTCATATTTACGCAAAACTCATTTGTTTGACTAGAAAAATGCTTAAGACAATCATTAATAATTTCTAACCTTTCCTCACATTTACTTATGATAAGCCAAAGATATGCCTCGTAATCGTCTTTATATAAATCAGCTAATGACATTTTCTTTGTCCTGTCCATAATAAGCCACTCGTATTCAATGTTGCCATCAATGTCAATTCGCCCTGTTTTTTCAGCATTTTCTTCTGGTTTATCTGTATAACAGAAAATAGGGTAAAAACTTTTATTTGATCCTATATTCAGTCCAATTTCATCTTGCAAATTCCATGGCAGCATTTTGCACTTCTTGTCTTGTTTTTTAGAATAATCGTATGTACCATAAGGAGCAAAAATTTTATCAGTCTGAAAATTTGTCGTAGAATCTTTATCTACATATAACTCTCTTCCTCCATTTAAATCTGCTACGAATTCTAATGCCTCTCGATATGTGCAATTCCTTGCTTCCATCACCATACTTACAGTATTTACAGCAACACCGCATACACTGCAAAAATACCCATGCTTTGTTAGCCAGGCATTATTTACATGCTGATCTTCTTTTCCTATTCTGTTTAAATGCCCCGGGCAACGGATAAAAACATTTTTTCCTTTTTTTTGCCATTCAATATTAGTTGCCTGCACCACTTCAAAAGGGTCGGCATCTTCAATAATTCGATTTGCATCATAGCGCATATGATAGCCTCCTTTTGTAAAATGAGCTGCCTAATGGCAGCTCATTTATCCTTATGCAATATTTGAATCTGAAATTATAAGTTCTTCTGCACTTTTGATGGCATCCTCTCCATCGAATGCAACATCTTCAGTGTATACCTGCCGGATGGCATCAATTCTTGTCATTACTTCTGGATTTGCATTAATCTTGCGTTTTGCAGAAGACACAATTTCTTCAACTCTGGATGGTAATACTGCATGCCATTTAATCCACTCTGACTTATTGGCATTAATCACAGCCTGCACTAAGCTCGGCTGTCGTCCTACATCTTTATAAGTGCATCCAGAGATAAAAGTTCCTGCTGCATGTGGACCAGTCTCTTCATCAACTACACCATTGATAAGCTTAAAAGCAATTCGTTCATAAGGCAATAAGGTACTTAAAATGTCATATACCATCTGTGCTTCTTCGCCTTTGATATACTCTTCTTCTGGCGAATCTAAAGATTCTGCATGAGCTTCACAAAGCTCTAATGAGCAGACATTTCCATGTTCTTTAATGTCCAAAACAGTGCGAATTGTCTTTTCTGATATCTTTTTGTTTTTTCCAGCATTCACTATTTTGGAAATTTCTGGAACAGTTGGTTCAATTCCATTAGTATTTATTTCTTTAATGGCTTTCTGAATTTTAACGTTTTGCTCATTGTAATATTGCGAAAGCCCTTTTTCTTTTCCTAAATACTTATTGATTGCCAATTTCAAATCTCTGGCAATAAATGTTGTTAATTTGTACTGTCCATTATACTCTGGAAAACGTTCAAAAATTTTAATAAGACAGATCGAATATAAATCTTCATACTGATTTGCAAAGGAGCTGTATCCTCCCTTTTTTAAAAAATCATGAATATATTTGCCTAACTTTTTTTCAAGCTCCTCATTTGCATGCTGAACAATAGCCAATTCATCAAGAGTGTAAACATATCTTTCCCCTGTTTTCGCTTTGTAGCTATCAGCTTTTTGTCTAATAGGTTTTACCATCTGGGCAAGTGAATAAAAATAACTGTTGTCATCATTACTGTTTGCCATAATTGTTATTATCCTCCATAGCTGTAATTTGTGAAATCAGATTCGTATCTTGTCCTTTAAATGCACGAATTAACTGCATGCACATAGCTCTATGAACGCAATCAACATTACAAAAATCATAAAATAATGATATTTGGTTAAATATTTCATCATCTTTTTGATTTTGCAATTGCGGATGATTTAAAAGATACTCAAGAATAACTGTAACTAAATTCAATTAAATCTGACCTCCTGTTTTCTTTTTCTCATACAAATACAATATGTCAGATTTTGAAAAAATAAGATTATAATTTCGCAAAATCTTAAAGAATGCTCATCGATATATTATCTTTGTCCTTTTCTCTTTCTCGTTTTTTCTTTTTTAGAGATTCAATATCAATTTCTAATTCTTTCGTATTTAGATTGATATTTCTTACTATAATATCTTTCAACCCTATAAATTCAGGAATATTCAAATACGGACTTTTCGTTGCCTCCTTAACAACTTTTATTCCTTTTACAATCTTTTCATCGCACAATAATTCTTTCATGCGATTGCCAAAGATATATCTTTCCTTAGTTGTCTCCATCTTATCTGGGAAAAAGGCATTTCCGAAATCAAATAAAGGAGCGAATCTAGTATATTTTCCAGTATCAACATCTCTCATGAATCCGAAATTTCCTAAATGCCTGTCAAAATTCATAATAATTCTATCTACGATAATCATTCTATCAATATCCTCTTTTGCGTTTGCAATATTGAAATAATCCGCTGCTTTTAATAACGTATTATATATATCTTCCTTGGAACTATCTTCTTTTAAGCAAAGATTTTCATACGCTCTGTAAATATACCATGCCGGGACAAATTCTTCATTTTGATCAACAAAATTTTTACAACAAGAACATAATCGATAATTTTCTATATATAATTTATAATGCACAAAAGGTATCATATTTAAATTTTCTAAAATTTCTGTTGCCAATATTTCGCTTAATATAGCTTGCTGTTCTTCATTGTTTGTCCATTTTAACAAATAATTTTCTCCTTCGATCCTTTTCCACATTTTATCTTGTAGTCCATTTGTGCATAAATCTGGACTATTCTTCGGAAACATTAATGACCGAATATCATTTTTGTTATAAGAAGCACTGATTTGCCCTATAATATCGCTGTACTTATTATCATAAAAATTTAATTTATCCCATGTATCATCTGTGTTCTCAGCTGCCAATATCCAGTATTGATCGCTCATAGATAAGAAATTTGGATTCCCTTGTTCCCAACGAACAGTTGGCAATTTTTGCAAACTTTTTCGCTTTGAGGATATTAACCTTTTGTCTAGCCAGCGTTCAATTTCACTAGGTAATTCACTTTCTAGCCCTAAGAAATTAGGTGGACATCTCATTTGATCTATAACTTTCGCATTTTGTACTTTTAATCTTGGAAATGGAATATTTTTTTGAAATGTAATTTCGGCTTCCATTTCAACTGCTTTGTGTTTTTTGTTCATTAAGTAAAATCTCATAATTAAACCCCTTTCTGTTTGCAATCGACGACAAGTTCATCGTCAACCCAATATCCTGTTAAAGAAAAAATCGTATTTTTTAGTGGAGCCAATACTTCATTCACATAAGGATTTGAATATATATGAATATTGTCATTGTCTTTTATTGCAACAATAAGTCCAGCCGGGTCAATGTCTTTATTAGAATTTTCTTTTTCGAATGGAATGACGTGGAATTCATAATCTTCTTTTTTAAAATATATATGCCCCCAATTTGTTTTTTTCATATCCTCGCTTCTATTTTCAATAACAGAAATGTTCATATTACAATTTGATGCTGTAGCTCCAGCCAAAACAATCCATGATTCAAAATTTCCGTTTTTAAAGATTCCTCGAATAAGTATTTCATATCCCCACAAATCTGCTGTAATTGTAGCAATTTTTTCAGATACAAAATATCGCCAATCATTTTGAACGTTTTTAGCTGCTACAATGATTTTTGCATGAGAATCATTGGCTTTTATATTTAATGGGAAAACATATAATTCGAATTTTTCGCTTAAGACAGCACCTTCTTCAAAGATTTCTAATGCGACACGATCAAAAACAAAACTATTAAGCCTTTTAGCTTTTTCATCTAATGGTTTTGCTGATTCGGAAATTTCTTCTTTTCTTTCTAATACTTTATCGTTGGCGTCTTCTTTTGTTTTCTCAATTGGATTTGGACTCGTTTTTTCTTTTAAATCTTTTTGGCATTCTTTTAATGTTGTTTCAGAATCCATTCCCTTCGAGGTAAATTCTGTGACCTTATTTATATTTTCTTTTGTCTGCCTTTCAGAATTTTTAAAAATTTCGGGGAAGTCGTTTCCTATTTTGTTCCCTGTTACATCTTTTTTTCTCTTCTCTTTAGATTTAAAATCATTTTCTTTTTGCTCTTTTTTATCAATATTTAATTTTTCTAATAATGGCTGCAAGGATTTATGAAATTCTATATTTTGTGACAAATCGCTTATTTTACAATCATAATTTATGTTTTCTATTGTTATTCGAATGAGATCTTTCGATGGTTCTTTTGCATCTCGAATAACAAAATAGCTAACCCCTTCCTCCAAAAGTCCAGCGAAACATTCCACCCATGCTTTATTTAATTCTTCTAATTGTCTTTCCCCTGTATCAGTATTTAAATATGTATACTCCTGTTGTTTTTTTAATTCGCCAATACTTTGCAATAATTTATAATAGTAATGCATGCCGCTATACAAAATATTTTCTTGCATAACATAAACTCTCCTTCCTTTCTTTAAAAGCCCAAAAAAGTTTTTGAGATTTTAAATCCTATATTGGTTATATGTTTTTTCTTTTCTTCTTTTTTTAGATGTTTTTCTTTTTTCGTTGTTTTGTTTTGTTGATGAATCAAATTATCATAATAAGAATCGTCTATTTCAATTTCTCGAAGGATTTTTTGTTCCCTCAATTTTTGATTATCAATAATTTTAGAAGGGATTTCAGCCTTCCATTGCATTCCACAATTTAAGCACAAACAATTAAAAATTCCGTCTTCATCTTCATATATGTACTCTCCTTTTCTTAAATGTTTCATAACATTTTGAAATGGATTTTTCGTATTAGGAACCGAATAAGCTGTTTTATATGATCCACAGTGTTTGCATTGTGGAACATCGTGATATAAATGAAGCATAATTATTCCCTCTTATTTTCGTTTTAATATAGATGACAAAAATGCAAGTCCAACATCCTTTCCTAGAATTTCATTTTCATTGGGATTAATAAAAATCCCTTCATCTGACATAATAATTGGAAGCATTTTATCTATTGTCGTCGCCAACGGCTTGTATCCATTCGTTATTTTTGCATTTTCTAAACAATATTTTTCACATTTATCTGATGATGAAAAAAAAGGAAATAATGTGTATCCTTTTCCTTTAATATTGAAAGTTGTTTTTAAATATATTATAGATCTATTATTTTCATCAACTTTTGCCAATACAAGAAGTAATTCTTTTCGTATTTTTTTCAAATATTCATTCTCATATGTTTTCTTTAAAGCAAAAATTTCGCATTCCGATAAATCATTTGTAAACGAAGCTAAAATTTTACCGGCATTTTTTATACGTGCTTTTGTATATAGTTTGCTTTCGACAACAATATCATCTGTGGTTTTAACTTTTTGAATATGTAGCATTGTTAAAATATTTGCAAATTCCAATTCGGAATAAGTTCTTGGATGGTTTGCAAATAAAATTTCCCCCTGAGCTAATGTTCCTGTTTTCGATAAACGGAGAACATTATTCGAAAAATTGAGACATAAATATACTGGTGTTATTTGCATTTCTTTTCGTTGATTAAGAGTCATAAAATTCTCCTTACAAAAACTAAAACTTTAGATATTCTGATTTTTCTTAATATCATCTAATTGTTGGTTGTAATAATTCATAAATTTATAATAATTATATAAAAAATAATTTCGTTGCGATTTGGGCAATGAATAATGGAAAAAATCAATTGGCAAATGATATAGTTTTTCATATGCCTTTTTCAATCTAACATCATTGATAAATTTAGTTCCCTGATAATATTTTGCGAAATAAGCATATAATTCTTCTATTGATTTTCCATATAAATAGCGATTGATTGCTGCCTGCATGCATATGCAAGCTCGAATGGCTCCCTCTTGACCATTAAAAAACTTCTTATTCCATTTAGCTTTTTTAGATGACAAAATGTCATCATAAATGCGCAAAATATTTTTTTTCGTATCAAAATGATATTTTGATGGATAACATTTACAAATTAAAAATTTGCATTTTTCTTTTTCGTTCATGCCTGGAATGAAATTTATATATCTATCAATTAAATCATCTAATTTAAAAGCAGTTAATACATTCCAATTTAATAAAATATATGCATCTTCAGGTGTCCATTTTAAAACATCTTCCACTACATATTTGATTAATGCCGTAATTGTTTGTTCTATAGCAAATGTTCCTGTATCTTTAAAATGATATTCTGGGAAAGCATCGATTTTGTCTAAAAGATACATCTCATATTCTATTAATAAATTTTTCATAATAAATAAAGCCTCCTGATAAAATTAAAA
>OGNZ01001147.1_pt1 | contig 12432 bp, 10 predicted proteins | sample 1573601 | NCBI WGS metagenome assembly OGNZ01 (sample SAMEA2582009, study PRJEB24529) | metagenome | biome: Human gut stool | place: China | collected 2011
GTGGGAGCGATTTATCTGGACGGTGAGCCGATGAAAGGTGTCGGTCCTCAGGACGTTGCTCTGGCGATCATCGGAGCTGTCTTTGAAAATGGCTATGTAAAGAATAAAGTCATGGAATTTGTCGGACCGGGCGTAGAGAAACTGAGTGCAGATTTCCGTATCGGTGTGGATGTTATGACAACCGAAACGACCTGCCTGTCCTCCATCTGGAGAACCGATGATGACAAGATCAGAGATTTCTATGATATCCATGGCAGAAGTGAAGATTACAAAGAACTGAAACCAGGTGAAACAGCATACTATGATGGCTGTGTAGAGATTGATCTGAGTGAGATCAGACCAATGATCGCCATGCCGTTCCATCCCAGCAATACTTACACCATTGAGGAGCTGAATGCGAATCTGATGGATATTCTGGATGAGACCGAGAAACGTGCGAAAGTAAGCCTGGACGGTGCTGTAGACTTTACTCTGAAGAATAAAGTAAAAAATGGCAGATTTATCGTAGATCAGGGTATTATCGCAGGCTGTGCCGGCGGCGGATTTGAGAATATCTGTGCGGCAGCCGATATCTTAAAGGGCAGATATATCGGTGCGGATGAATTTACCTTAAGCGTATATCCTGCATCTATGCCCGTATACATGGAGCTGATCCGCAACGGTTGTGCTGCGACCATCCTAGAGACCGGTGCAGTCATGAAGACGGCATTCTGCGGTCCCTGCTTCGGCGCCGGAGATACCCCTGCCAATAACGCGTTCAGTATCCGTCATTCTACCAGAAACTTCCCGAACCGTGAGGGCTCCAAGCTGCAGAACGGTCAGATCGCTTCCGTAGCTCTGATGGATGCAAGATCTATCGCAGCTACCGCAGCTAACAAGGGCGTGCTGACTCCCGCAACAGAGTTCGACGGCGACTTCGGAAAATACAAATATCATTTCGACAGCAATATTTATAAGAACCGTGTATTCGATTCCCACGGTGTGGCAGACGAGAGCGTAGAGATCCAGTTCGGCCCCAATATCAAGGACTGGCCCGCTATGGGTGCGCTGCCTGAAAATCTGGTATTACAGGTAGTATCCGAGATCCACGATCCTGTAACCACCACCGATGAGTTGATCCCTTCCGGTGAGACCTCTTCCTACCGTTCCAATCCTCTGGGACTGGCAGAGTTCACCTTGAGCCGTAAGGATCCGCAGTATGTAGGACGTGCCAAAGAGATCCAGAAGGCAGAGAAGGAGCGTATGAACGGCGGACATCCCTGCCAGGCGGTTCCCGTACTGAAGGATGTCATGGGCGAAGTGAAGAAACAGTATCCTGAGGCTGACCGTAAGAACACCGGATTCGGTTCCACAATCTTCGCAGTGAAGCCCGGAGACGGTTCTGCCCGTGAGCAGGCTGCTTCCTGCCAGAAGGTACTGGGCGGCTGGGCGAACATCGCCAACGAGTATGCTACCAAGCGTTATCGTTCCAACCTGATCAACTGGGGTATGCTTCCCTTCCTCATCCAGCCTGGGGATTTGCCTTTTAAGAATCTGGATTATCTGTTCGTTCCCGGCATCAAGAAAGCCGTGGAAGACAAGGCAGAAGAGATCAAAGCTTATGTGGTAACACCCGGAGAGGGCATGAAGGAATTCTCCCTGAAGTTAGGCGAACTGACCGATGAAGAACGCCAGATCATCCTGAAGGGCTGCTTAATCAACTATAACCGTGTATAAGGAGCAAAAATATGGAATTTAACAAACCGGTATCCAACCCCATGATGGTAGGATCTATCGAATTATTAAAAGCAGAAGATACACCGGAACACAGACAGATGTTCCTGGAGGAGCTTCAGAAAGCAAAGTTCCTGGCTCCGGTAGTGATCGATCCTGTGCCCCAGCCGGATGAAAAGGGACAGGTGAGAATTCCCCGTGATGCAAAAGTCCAGTTCCCCATGTTATCTACAGAGGACGGACGGAAATTCTTCATGGCTTTCACAGACTGGATGGAATTAAAAAAGTGGAAGGACGAAGAGAACCAGCAGACGTTCGCTATGAATTTTGACGATTATGCGGGAATGCTGCTGCGCAAGGATGCACAGGGCAATAGCAGTCCGGCACTGGGATTTGTCATCAATCCCTTCGGTGGCAATATCGTGGTTACCAGAGAGATGGTAGCCGGCATGATCGCCGCGAAGCTGAAAGCAGCCGGGAAACCGGTACCTCCCGCACCCGGTGCACCTGCTGCACCCACACAGCAATAAATTCAGACTAAACAAAACGCCCTATATGGACGATATAAGTAGCAGAGAGGTGACAAGGCCGGTCACTTCCTGCTACTTATTTTTTATATAGTTTTATAACGACACCACGGATGGTAATCGGATAGAATAATATTAAAATATTCTGTTCTGTTACCATTTTTTTGACTTAACCGTTCAACCATGCAATATCACATGTGGTAGCGAACGATTAAGCTTTACAGGAAGCGCGCCCTGTATGGTGAGGTCGGGGAAAGGAGAAAATTACAGATTTGAGAATTGATTCCGCAAGCATAGGAATGGATTCCGCCAGAAGTTATCATACTTCTAAGACAAGCGTCAGACGCTTTGAGATAACGGATTATCAGACAGGGCTGACAGATGTATCCACGAAGGGACAGAAGACACCGGAAGGAGAGGATACAGCACAGAACACCGGGGAACAGGAGAATACCGCAGAGAATACTGCCATGACCGCAAAAGACTGGCAGAGCCGTTTTCTGGTATCCTCCGCGAGATGGAATATGCGAAGCAGCGCCAGTGAACAGACACTGTCCACCATCCGGGAATATACGGTACGTTATATTTTTGATTTATTATTCCCCTCCCGGAACAGTACTCTGCATGACTGGATGCAGGAAAACGGTTGGAGTGGCGGCACGCAGGAAACAGTCACGGCAACACCTGCATCGGATGTATTTCCGCAGGTGACTTCCCGCGTAAAAGTATTGAACTATGTCGGGGAGAGCTGGAGCATAGAGCAGGAGGACACCAGCTTCTCTACCGTGGGAACCGTGCGTACCAAGGACGGCAGAGAGATCAATTTTAATGTCAATGTAAATATGAGCCGCAGGTGTGAGGAATACTACAGAGAAGAACTGAATGTAGCACAGTTTGCCCTATATGATCCGCTGGTGATCAATCTGGATACCGATGCGACGGAGCTGTCGGATCAGACCTTTTATTTTGACCTGGATGCCGACGGTGAGGAAGAAGAAATCTCCATGTTAAAGGGCAGCGGTTATCTGGCACTGGATAAAAACGAAGATGGCATCATCAATGACGGCAGTGAACTGTTCGGAACCGGGAACGGTGACGGATTTGCGGACCTGGCACGGTATGATGAGGACGGCAACGGCTGGATCGATGAGAATGATTCCATTTGGTCAAAATTAAAAATCTGGTGCAAAGATGAAAAGGGCAATGACGTATTGTACAAACTTTCCGACAAGGGTGTCGGTGCAATCTGTCTGCAAAATGTTTCCACAGATTTTACCTTACAGGGAGACAGAACGGCCCGGGAGGGTGCGACAGAAGCCAATGCAACGAACGGAGCGATCCGTAAGACCGGTATTTTCTTATATGAAAACGGAAATGTGGGTACTGTGCAGCATGTAGACATGGCAGCTTATGCCCAAAAAGCGTAACACCAATAAAGATCAATGGAAAATGCATCCTGAATAAAACCTTCGAATCGGGCAAGACTATAGGATAAACCAGGGAAAGTGGTTGAAACGATTGTATAGCAGGAAGTTGGTTCAGGGAACAGGAAGGATGCGGATATGAGAAGAAATAAAAAAAGCGGTATTCATAAAGAGCGTATTATAATGTTGGCCTCTTCGGCCTTTGTTCTGGCAGCGTTGACCATGACGGGGGTCTATATGAAGGGGCAGAATGTGGAGTCCAAGGATGATGGCTATACCTTGGACTTCACTGCACTTGAAAACAATGCGGATGACAAAATGCAGGAAATATCCGAATATAATGAGGAGCATTTGCTGAAGGAGGAAGAGAATATTCCGGAACTGACCGCGAATAACACAGCCGGAAATGAGATCGCGGCAGCACCGGTCACGGAGGATGATCTGGATTATCTTCCCCAGGAGGTGGGCTCCGGCCATGTGGAGATCCCGGGACTGACAGATCAGGCGACCTTACAGGAGGCTGCAGAGGCAGAGCAGCAGATGCCGGAGCTGACAGTAGAGAAAACCCTGCATTTTACGGAAAACGATGGAATGCAGAAACCGGTACAGAGTGATATTCTGATGCATTACTCTATGGACAAGAGCATTTACTTTGCCACACTGGATCAGTACAAGTACAATCCGGCTACGATCTTTTCCGCGGAAGAAGGCATGACGGTAACCGCCTGTGCGCAGGGAAAAGTAACTTCGATTTTTGAAAATGAGGAGATCGGGAAGGCGGTGACGCTGGATCTGGGAGACGGCTATGAGGCCACTTACGGACAACTGGCGGAGATTACCGTCAAGGAAAATGCTTATGTGAATCCGGGTGAAACGATCGGCAGTGTAGCAACGCCTACAAAATATTACAGTGCTGAGGGGAGCAATGTGTATTTTGCCCTGACGCATAATGGGGATCCGGTAAACGGGGAGGCGTTGTTCCACTGATGGATATACAGAATACCTATGGAAATTTTCATGTGGACCGTTTATACTATTATCAATGGAAAAATCGTGTACTGTAATCTCCCGGGAGATTGAGCGGAGGACCAATTTGAAATACAACAGAAAATGTGCAGCAATATTGTCGCTGCTGTTCATCGTGAATATCATAGGGAATACCGCCTGTGGCAATACCTCTGCCGAGACGGGACATGTCAGTATTGCGGATATGGCAATGGAAAATACCCCGATAATCAATTATACCATTCCGACACTTACTCCTAATGTACTGGTGGATCAGCAGGGGTATGCAGGAGACGGAGAAAAGCAGGCAATCGTCAAAAGCCGGGAACCGGTGGAAAGTTTCCGGCTGATCGATAAAGAGTCCGGAGAGATCGTATATCGGGGGAAGGTAAAGCAGCCGGAGTACAACGAGGATCTGCAATTATACATCGGAACAGTGGATTTTACGGAATATACCAGCGAGGGAAGCTTTTATCTGGAATGCGACCGGGTGGGGCAGTCACTCTCTTTTTCCATAAAGGAGAGGTATTATGAGGAATTGTTTAAAGCATTGTGCGAAAGGGTGCATGAAAGCTGCCGGGAGCGCAGCATTACAGAGGATGAGATCCTGACACTGCTGGAGGCATGCGAATGGTATTCGGAAGTTTTTACGGACGATAATCGGAATGAGATTCCGGATATGCTGGAATATATTGCGGACTGGCTGGAAAAAACCGTCAATGAGACAGAGGATAAGGAGCCGGATACCATGACGTATGTGGCTGTCCTGGCAAAATTCAGTTATCTGTATCAGAAATATGATGTGCAATATGCAACGCAATGTCTTCAGCACGCATCCGCAATCTACACAAAGCTGGCAGCAGCATCCGGCAGAGATGCGGAGAAATTCATGGCTTTGACGGAACTGTACCGGGCTGCGGGACTTCCTTCCTATCGTTCGCAGATTTTGGAGTATAAGGAATTTTTCGAAGATAATACAAGCTATCTGGAGGAAACTGCATATCTCTACGGTTCCATGACATATCTGGCTACCAGACAGTCGGTGGATATTGATCTGTGCACAGCATTCATGGAAGGTATCAGAGATCAGGGAGAGGAACTGGCAAAACGTTCCGGTAAAATGATCGACGCCGTGACTTCCGTCAACAACGGTACGGAAGATCTGCTGAAGCGGGCGGAGGAACTGGCCTGTGCCAATTATATCTTATACAGTTATCAGTATACGGAGATATTGGAAGATTTTTTACATTACCTGATGGGCAGAAACAGAGATTCCGTGTGCTATTATCCGGAAGAGGGAAAAACGTCGGATTATCTTCTTCTGATCGCCCAACAGGTCTCCCTCACCGGAAAACATTAGATATTAGATCAGTTCTTTGTTTTTGAAATAGGTCTCGGAGATTATATTCTGTACATAGGTGCCCATGCTCTTGCGGGTCTCCTTGTCCAGATCCTTCATATAAATGGGCTTACCGTATTCAATGACTACGGTGGCCTTTTTTATTTTGGGAAAATGGTCTTCAAAAATAGCGGCAGAGTTCACAATGGTCATGGGAATGATGGGAACATTGCCTTTTTCGGCGATCTTGAAGCTGCCTTCATGGAAAGGGAGGAAAGTATCCTTGGTCTTATTCCGGGTACCTTCGGGGAAAATACAGATAGAAATACCGTTTTTCACCTTATCAATGGCAGCCAGGATCGTTTTCAGCCCGGCCTTGATATCCTGGCGATCCAGGAAGAGACAGTGCAGATCCTTCATCCAGATATTTAACAGGGGCCATTTCAGCATTTCTTTTTTGGCAACGTAGCCGGTAGGCCTGGGAACGCGGACGTAGGTCAGGACCACATCGAAAAAGCTGCGGTGATTGCCCACATACAGTACTGCAGTATCGGTGGGAATATTTTCTTCACCGATGGCGATCACTTTGGTACCCGCCAGGCGGATCACCTGACGGAATGCCCAGTTGACAATGGCCAGGGAACTTTTGTCCTTCAGCCCCGGATTGAACTTGCCAATGATCCATTCCACCAGCATAAGCGGAGTGGACAGGATCAGGAATAATACAACAAATAATACAACGAATATAAAACGGATCATAAATACCTCTTTCTAATTCATTTGCTCTAATAATATCATTTCTCGATAAATAGAACGCCCAGTGTACCGGGTCCGCAGTGGCTGGATATGACACCTCCGGCTCTGGTCTCCAGTATTTCGTTGAAAATACCGAGGCTCTCCAGATAGGAACGAACCGACTCTACAATTTCACGATCACAGCCGGAGTGCGTGATGAAGACTCTGTCGGGAACCGCATTTTTCAGGTCTTCTTCCATATCTTTTGTGTAGGACAGAATGACAGAACTCAGCTTACCACGATATTTTTTGGAGGCATCCATGGCGCCGTCTTCGACTACGATCCTGGGATGAAGCTTTAACATGGTGCCTGCCAGAGCTGCGACAGCATTACATCTTCCTCCACGGTAGAGGTAGGTCAGAGTATCTACGGTGAAGCTGGCACGTACTCTGGGGCGGATCTCTTCGATGGCAGCAGTGATCTGGGCTCTGGTTTTCCCCTCTGCGGATAAAAGGGCAGCCTGTATTACCTGCAGACCGATGCCGGTAGACAGGTTGGCGGAATTGATCACAGTTACTTTATCAGAAGCTTCCAGTTCTTCCGCAGCCAGACGCATGACATTGCCGGAGGTGGACATGCTGTCGGAAATAGAGAAACAGATGATCTCACGGCCTTCATCCAGAAAGGGCTTCATCACTTCCATGGCCTCGGTCATGGAAGGTGCAGAGGTCTTCGGTGTGGTCTTATTTTCATCGGACCATCGGAAGATCTCTTCCGGGGTAATGTCCACACCATCACGATACTCTGTCTCCCCTAACAGGATGTGCAGGGGCAGGATGGCAATGTCATATTTTTCCAATAAATCTTTTGACAGATCGCAGGTACTGTCAGAGATGATCTTAACTGTCTGTGCCATAGAATATACCTTCCTTTTTTAGCGTTTCATCTTGTATTATTATTCATTGCCTTTGACGATCTGTCTGGCAACATAGACGCCGCTGGCAGATGCATGGGACAGGGAATGGGTCACACCGCTGCCGTCACCGATGATATATAATCCCTTATGACAGCTTTCCAGGTGCTCGTCCAGTTCTACTTCCATGTTATAGAATTTCACCTCCACACCGTAGAGCAGAGTGTCGTCATTGGCGGTACCGGGTGCGATCTTGTCCAAAGCGTAGATCATTTCAATGATGCCGTCTAAGATACGCTTGGGAAGTACCAGGCTTAAGTCACCGGGGGTTGCAGCCAGGGTAGGCTCCACCATGCCCTCGGCAATACGCTTTGCATTACTGCGGCGTCCTCTTACCAGATCACCGAAGCGTTGCACGATGACACCACCGCCCAGCATATTGGAGAGACGGGCGATGCTTTCGCCGTAGCCGTTACTGTCCTTGAAGGGCTCGGAGAAATGCTTGGCGACTAACAGTGCGAAGTTGGTATTCTCGGTCTGTTTATCGGCACCCTCGTAGCTGTGGCCGTTGACGGTGACGATGCCGTTGGTATTCTCATTTACTACGATACCGTGCGGATTCATACAGAAGGTACGCACGGCATCTTCGAATTTCTCGGTTCGGTATACGATCTTGCTCTCATAGAGTTCATCGGTCAGATGAGAGAAGATGACAGCGGGAAGCTCCACGCGGACACCGATATCCACACGGTTGGACTTGGTGTTGATATCCAGATCCTTACAGATCTGTTCCATCCATTTGCTGCCGCTGCGGCCTACGGAGATGATGCATTGGTCACACTCGTAGGAGGCGTCCTCGCAGCTGATGCGATATCCCGGATCCAGTGCTTCCACAGTTTTTACCGGAGTATCGAAATAGAAAGTCACTTTATCTTTGAGTTCTGCGTACAGATTCTCCAGCACGATAAAGTTGATATCGGTACCTAAGTGACGGACGGAAGCATCTAAGAGGGTCAGCTTGTTCTGCATGCAGAGCTTTTTAAAAGAGGTACCTGCGGTGGAATACAGTTTGGTGCCCTCTCCACCGAATTTCATATTGATGTCATCCACGTATTTCATGAGATCGATGGCTTGATTTTTGCCGATGTATTCATACAACGTACCGCCGAAAGCGTTGGTGATGTTGTATTTTCCGTCGGAAAAAGCACCTGCACCGCCGAAACCGCTCATAATGGAACAGCTTTTGCAGTTAATGCAGCTCTTGATCTTATCTCCGTCGATGGGGCAGTGGCGCTTCTCCAGGGGATGACCGGCTTCGAAGACGGCAATTTTCAGGTCGGGATTCTGCTGTACCAGCTCGTAAGCGGAGAAGATACCGCCGGGGCCGGCACCGATAATAATGATGTCATATTTCATAGGGAATGGTTCCTTTCATAGTGTTCTTTTTTCACTTCTGTAAATTCCAAAAACATCCAAAATATGATGTCGGGGTCAAAAGCCCCCGACTTTGATGCCTACGGATTGTTCCGTGCTACGCACTCCCACGTCTCCGCTCCGCTTCGGTCCGTGCTAAACATGTGCCACTGGCACATAGCACCCTACCCTCTATTCGCATATCGTGGGATTATCAGCATATATGATCAGAAACTGTTTGATTATATGGGATTGATTTGCTTCCTTTTTCAGACATCTTTTATGTACTAAATATTTGATTGATGAGATTTTCCACACTCATTGTGTTTAGACTGTATTTTTCTGATTCAAATGTATATATAATGTCTCTACCTTGTATAAACCCATTCTTGGCGTAAATGTCTATTTTTTTCATAGCTTTCTGACAGTAAATCGGATCTGTCATCATTCCCAAATGCTCCCATAAAATCGTTTTTCGATCTTCTAACCGCAGGCATGTAAAATCCGGATATATCATTCCCAATCCCTTTAGGTTTATAGGACATTCATACTTGTATGGGATATTTTTATGGTACAACATATCTGCAATGATCTTTTCTGACTTTGATCTGACTCTTTCCTTTTTTTCTGTGTAGATTTCTGCCTGTCCTTCTTCAAAATCTTTACCTGAATATATTTGTGCTGACCACTGATTCACATATTCCTTATCCGACATTATCCTCGAATCCACCATTTTTTTCCTGGATGGACTCATTCTGTCATAGACACTATATAGTTCTTCTACCTGTACTATTTCTTGTTTTTCATATTTTTTAATAATATTTTGTATATTCTTTAATTGCTTTTCTACCTCTGACAGCAATTTCTCATCATAATTTCGTTGTGCAAGTTTACTTGCCAATTCGAGGTCAGATTTTCGCAGATATTTTCCGTTTGGATAGGATGTTCTAGTTTCAGCAGAGTCCAAATAATATTGTTCAACACCTCTGCAGTTAATTATTTTCAGATTGCCTGATGGTGCATTCTGTATACTTGTTTCCAAATTTTGTTTCAAATCCCTTAACCAATGTTCTCTTTTTATCAATTGTTCATATAGTAAATCCTTTATAGCCTTTTCCTCCCGCCGTACATTTTTCATTTAGTGCTTTTCATTTTATCTCTATTTTTCCCTTTCTTACATGTATTCCCTTACCTCTGGCACATACCTATTTCATCTTTTTTCTCTTTTTGCATGTATTCCTTTGCCTTTGGCACATACCTATTTCATCTTTTTTCTTTTTTCGCATGTATTCCTTTGCCTTTGGCACATACCTAATCCATAATTCTCCCCTCCCTCGCATGTATTTTACACGTTGCTCCTCATATATTTCCTATGTATGTATAATTTCTACAAACCAACCTCTTAAAAAAATAATGCTATTATACAAATAATTGAAATAAATATCTTGAAATATCCGACACAGAACTGTGTCATTAAATGGTTAAAAGAAAAAATGATCTTTGAATTAATTTTTTGAATTATTATTCTGCGTTACGATTCTGAGTTACTGTTCTAAGTTATTGTTCTGAATTACTATTCTGCGTTATTGTGTAAAAAAATGGGGAAGTACAAGTACTTCCCCAGAATAAGAGCTATATACTATCTATCAAAGATTACTCGATGATGGTAGCTACACGACCGGAACCAACGGTTCTACCACCTTCACGGATAGCGAAGGTAAGACCCTGCTCCATAGCGATAGGATGGATCAGTTCGATGGTCATCTCTACGTTATCACCAGGCATGCACATCTCAACACCAGCGGGCAGTTCGCAAACGCCGGTAACGTCGGTAGTTCTGAAGTAGAACTGAGGACGATAGTTGTTGAAGAAAGGAGTATGACGTCCACCTTCATCCTTGGTCAGAACGTATACCTGAGCGGTAAACTTTCTGTGGCAGGTAACAGTACCGGGCTTAGCCAGAACCTGTCCTCTTTCGATTTCAGTTCTCTGGATACCACGAAGCAGAGCACCGATGTTATCACCAGCCTGTGCCTCATCCAGCATCTTACGGAACATTTCGATACCGGTTACAACAGTCTTCTTGGTCTCTTCCTTGATACCAACGATTTCAACTTCATCATTCAGATGCAGAACACCACGCTCTACACGACCGGTAGCAACGGTACCACGACCGGTAATGGTGAATACGTCCTCGACGGGCATCAGGAAAGGCTTATCAGTATCACGCTGAGGATCAGGGATATAAGAATCTACAGTATCCATCAGTTCCATGATCTTGTCGCCCCACTCGCTGCTGGGATCTTCCAGAGCCTTCAGAGCGGAACCCTTGATGATAGGGCAGTCATTGAAGTCGTACTCTTCCAGCTGCTCGGTTACTTCCATCTCAACCAGCTCGATCAGCTCGGGATCGTCAACCATATCACACTTGTTCAGGAATACGATGATGTAAGGAACGCCTACCTGACGGGACAGAAGGATGTGCTCCTTGGTCTGAGCCATAACACCATCAGTAGCAGCTACAACGAGGATAGCACCATCCATCTGTGCAGCACCGGTGATCATGTTCTTAACGTAGTCAGCATGGCCCGGGCAGTCAACGTGTGCATAGTGTCTCTTCTCGGTCTGGTACTCGATGTGAGCGGTAGAAATGGTGATACCACGCTCTCTCTCTTCGGGAGCCTTATCGATGTGATCGAAGTCAACCTTCTCATTACCAGGTACTCTCTCGGAAAGAACCTTGGAGATTGCAGCGGTCAGGGTAGTTTTACCATGGTCAACGTGACCGATGGTACCAATGTTACAATGGGGCTTTGTTCTGTCAAATTTAGCTTTAGCCATTATTTAAGTCCTCCTTAAAATAATTAAACAGTTTCGTAGTTTTATTTTTTTAACTCGCTACCTCTGATTATATTAAATAATCAGAGGTTTTTCAAGTCATTTTATTGAATTAATGCTTATTTTGCTTTTGCAGCAAGAACCTTTTCCTGAACGTTCTTAGGAACGGGCTCATATTTTTCGAAGAACATGGAGTAGTTACCACGACCCTGGGTCTTGGAACGCAGGTCTGTGGAGTAACCGAACATCTCAGCAAGGGGAACGAAAGCCTTAACCATCTTACCTCCGCCGATGTCTTCCATACCTTCTACACGACCACGACGAGAGTTCAGATCACCGATTACATCGCCCATGTATTCCTCGGGCATGGTAACCTCAACCTTCATGATCGGCTCAAGCAGTACAGGAGCTGCCTTCTGCATTGCTTCCTTGAATGCCATGGAACCTGCAATGTGGAATGCCATCTCGGAGGAGTCGACCTCATGATAGGATCCATCATATACATTCGCATGAACACCCAGTAC
>OGNZ01001164.1_pt1 | contig 12311 bp, 10 predicted proteins | sample 1573601 | NCBI WGS metagenome assembly OGNZ01 (sample SAMEA2582009, study PRJEB24529) | metagenome | biome: Human gut stool | place: China | collected 2011
AAGCTCCTATATAGTAGTTTATTAAAAACATACTATATAGGAGCTTTATTGTCAAGAGTTTATATGTCTTAATAGGTAAATTCCGTTTTTTTCAATTCTCCAAACTGGAATTTAACGAACTAACCTCTTTACTCTTTCAACATAATCATCTGCATGATTTATGCTAATATCTCCGTGATAATATCCTTGTAATGCTTCAAGTTCACTATTTGGTATTAAATGAACAATTTTAGTTGCTGATTTTTTCATAATAGGTCTTTCTTTACTTCCAACTAATACGAGGGTCTTTGCTTTAGTATGCGATAAAGTGTTTTTTACTTCATAATTAGAATTTGACTTCATAAAAGCAATTAAATTATCTTTTGTAATTTTACAAGTATCTTCATAATATAGAGCAAACAAGCTTTTTTTAAGTTTCAAACTTTTAAATTGTAGTTTTGAAAACCACTTTTTACTTATCAAACAATATGATAAATTAAATATTGGCTCTATCATTTTATAGGTAAAGTCCATTGGCATTACAAAAGCACTTTCAATAATAGCACATTCACATATATTAGGATTTTTAGATAATATTTCTAATAAAATTTGTCCGCCTAATGATAACCCTCCAATTAGTTTTACTTTTCCATTATAATTTTTATTTATAAAATTTATTATTTCTAGAGCATTGCTTTCAATAGAAGTAAAATTTGTATCACTTCCTGAATGTCCATCTAATATAGGAATAACTATGTGAAATTCATTTTCAAGCAAGGATATTTCATCTATATAATTCCACCAAGAAAGACCTCCACCGTGTAATAAAATTATAATATCATTATTCTTTGATCCATATTCTTTATATTCCATCTTACACCTCTAAATTCCGAGTTATCCCCCCAGTATACCACGCTTTTTCCTCCTGCGGAAAAGATACCGCGCACAAAAGGCTTCTCCGGCAACTATCCGCGCCCCGGCTCATACAATCTAACAACTATGTACCGGGAGGGATATCGTGTGCTGCTGACCTTACTGCAATTTTTCGCCACAAAATTTCTGTTTCTGGCGCTCCATCTGGAAAGCGGCTGCTTTCCGCGTCCGCTCACAGCCCGGGAAGAGGCCGCCGCTTTCAGCGCCCTGCACGCCGGAGATGCCGCCGCCCGGGAAAAGCTGATCCGCCACAATCTGCGGCTGGTGGCGCACATCGTAAAAAAATATTACGCCCTGCCGGGTGATCAAGAGGATCTTGTTTCCATCGGCACCATCGGGCTGATGAAAGCGGTAGATACCTTTGATGCCACACGCAAGGCGCGGTTTTCCACTTATGCCAGCCGCTGCATTGAAAACGAGATCCGTATGCAGTTCCGGCGGGAGCGCAAGAGCGGGCAGACCGTTTCCCTGCAAGAATCCTTGGAGGCAGACGGGGACTCTGCGCTGACCTTAGCGGACGTGATACAGGACAGCTTTTGCATGGAGGAATGCTGTGAGAAGAAGGCAGACCTGCTCCAGGTGCGGCAGCTGCTGGAAACGCTGCCCGCGCGGGAGCGGCAGATCCTGCTGCTGCGGTACGGGCTGGCCGGGCAGCCGCCCCTGACCCAGCTGGAGACCGCCGGGCTGCTGGGCATCAGCCGCAGCTACGTTTCCCGGCTGGAGACCCACGCGCTGGAACTGCTGCGGCAGGCGTGGGGCAAAAACGGCTAGTTTTCACTCCTGCAAAATTTTCAACTGTAACTCGTCCAGTTGTTCAAAAGTATATAGCCGGTTAAAAGCTTCTACCAGTTCCTTTTTGGAAAGGCGCGGCGGCAGCCCCAGCGCATTCAAGAGTCTAGCCTTGCGCTCGGCGCTGCCGGGCTTGCCGGAAAGCCCCCACTCGTACAAATCAGTATAGGTGATCTGCCGCCCCGCCGGGCGCACCGGCGCGGCACCGACTTCCGCGCCCAAGGCGTCCAGCAGTGCCTGCCGCACAAGGGCGTCATCCACGCCCTCTACCCCCAGCAGCCCCTCCTTGCCGGGCTGCGCCTTGCGCTTTTCCTTGCCGTGGATGGCGGGCACATAAGCCTGCACCACGTTCTGCGCACCCACCATGTTGGTGATGTAGTTGCGGATTCGGAAGCCTGCCGCGTCCGAATCCGTGAGCAAGATCAAACCGTTTTTCTGCGCCAGCGCCCGGAACAGCTGCTGGCGCTGTTTGTCTTTATAAATGCCAAAACCATCCGTCAGCAGGATCATGGCATCGGTCAGGTGCGCCAGACGGACGGCATCGTACTTGCCCTCCACGATCAGCACCCGGTCGGTATGGATCATCTTGCTTTGCATCATCTTCCGCTCCCCGCCAGCGCCAGACGGCACAGGGCTGTTTCCAGCAGTGTCTGCGCCGCCACAGGCTGGCTTTTCAGGCTCTGGTCCAGCTCCAGCAGCACCTGCAAGCAGGCCTCCAGCTGGGGCAGGGTGTAGTGGGCGGCAGTTTCTGCCGAGCGCTTCAGCCGGTAGTCACTGCCCTTATAGCCAAAATCTTTGTGCACCGCACTGTAATTCTTCCGCTTTGCCGCCCCAAGCTTTACCCGGTACAGGTCCACATAGCTGCCGATCATGGCCGCTGTAATGGCAATGGGCTCCTGCTGCAGCCGCAGCAGGGTCTGCAGCTTTTTGCAGGCTCCGGTGGCGTTTTTGGCGGTGATCATGCGGATCATCTCGAACACATCCGCTTCAAGGCTCACCGTGCCCATCTCCGCCACCATGGATGCGCTCACGGTCTGGTAGCCGGACAGGGCACAGAGCTTATCCACCTCGTTTTCCAGCAGAAAGGGGTCCTCGCCGCAGCGCTCCAGCAATGCGGTGGCTGCGCCGTCCGGCAGGGTTGCGCCCTGCGCCTTTGCGCGCTCCATCATCAGATTTTTCAGTTCAAAGGGGCGGGGCTTTGCCAGCTCCTCCGTGTAGCCGATGGCCTTGCACTGGGCTTGCAGCTTTTGCGCCTGCTTGCCCAGCTTGATCTTTCCGCGTTCCAGCGGGAATACGCTGCCCAGCACTGCCACAGCGTTTTCCAAGCTGGAAAGGGTACTGCACAACTCGTCCAGGTCCTTGCTGCCGTAGGCTGCGGGGTCTATTTCCGGCAGCACCACCACACGCCGGGTACCGAAAAAGGAGATGGTACCCGCTGCCATGATAAGCTGTTCCAGTTCCGGCGCAGCACCGTCCAGGATCGTGGCGTCCTCGTCGCTGTCTGCCGACAGCACCCGCACCGCCGCCGCCACTGCCTGCCGCACCAGATACCGCTCGCTGGAATAAAAATAGTAGACCGGGCAGCCCTTGTCGGCCAGCTGCCGGAGTTTTGCTTCCGTGGCCATGCAAATGCCCCTTTCCTGTTATAAAATGCTCCTTGTATTGTACCACACTCGGCCCGGATTGCAAAGCATCACTCAAGCCTTTCGCCGCCGGTGCGGCGCAGGCTGAGGGAGGCAGTGTACTGCGTTTCCGGCGGCATCCAGCTGTAACTGCGCAGCGCCAGCAGTTTTTGGTACTGCACTGTCTCCGGTTTTTTCGGCGTAGCGATCAGCCACTCCGTTTGCAGCGGCTGCGCCAGTTCTGCCTTGCCGCTTAAGGTCACAAACTGCCGGTTGCCGATGCTCAGCCGCACAAGACACCCTTCCCGGGTGCGCAGCAGTTCCACCGCCGCCGGGGTGCAGCGCAGCTTGCGGCTGGCATTGACCGGCAGACGCTCTGCCCGGATGCCCTGCTGCGCGGGCAGGGTGCAGGCGGTTTTTGCATTCATGCGCAGGTCTACCACCAGTTCCACAGTGCGCACGCCCCGCCGCGCTAGCTGGTTTTCCACCGCACGCTGGGCGGCGCTACCGCCCCGGAACAGTACCACTGCCCGGTCGTTCTGGGCAATTACCACCGCAGGCGCCTGTGCGCTGCCCACAAGGTCGATGTGCACCACGTCCCGGCTGAGGGCGTTGCCCAGCCCGATGCCCACCGCTGCCGCCAGCAAAATGCCCGGCAGAGCCACCCGCAGACGCACCCGCCAGCGGAAAGCCAGCACCCCAAGCCCGCACAGCAGCAGACAGACCAGCGCTGCGTAGACGGTATCAAAGTAAATGGCTGCCCCGGGCTTTGTGCTGAGCCAGACCGCCCAGCCGTTCAATAGCCCTGTGAGCAGGTCTGCCGCCCGGGAAAGCACCCCGTGCACCGGTGCCAGCCACGGCACCAGTCCCACAAAGGCTACTGCCAACCCCAACAGAAGCAGCGGCTGCACCATCCACAGCACCGCGATGCTGGAGACCCCCGCCCACGCGCTGACGCTCAGGCCCCGCAGCACCAGCACCGGGAAGGTAGCCGCCGAGGCGCAGGCGGCAATGCAGGCACTCTCTACAAGACCCTGCACGCCCTTCGGCAATTTGCTGTACCACGGGCGTCTGACCGGCTTTTGCAAATTTTCCCCTGCTTTGACCCAGAAGCGCCTGTCGTGGGCGTCCCGCATCCGGCGGATGCAGGCGTTGCCTGCCACCGTGCCCACCACTGCCGCAAAGGAGAGTTCAAAGCCGATATCCCACACCGCATAGCTGTTGGCGGCGGTCATCAGGATGCCTGCCGCCGCCAGCGAGGTAAGGGCGTCCGGCGGTCCCCACACCCACACGCCCAAGGCGCTGACCCACACCGCCACGGCGGCGCGGCGCACCGAGGGCGTAAAGCCGGTCACGCCCATCAGCACCAGCGCCAGCAGACTTTTCCAGACCGTGCGCCGTCTGCGGCGGCGATAGCTCTGCTCCCAGCGATAGGGCAGTAAAACACTCAGAATATCCCCGCACAGGATGGAAACGTGCATGCCGCTGACCACCAGCACATGGGAAAGCCCCGCGCCCCGGTAGGCGCTGCGCAGCTGTGCCGAAAGCCCGCTGCGGTCGCCCACCGTCATGGCAGCCAGCACGCCGCCGGTGTCCCGGTGCATGGCACGGCACAGGCTCTCGCTCAGTTTTTGCTGCAAGCGGTGGGTGCGGGCACGGAAGCTGCCGCTCTCGCCCAGTACGGTGAGCTGCGGCTTTTCGGCCAAGGGCTCTGCCTGCAAGGCGATGCCGTCCGCGTACTGCGCCGTCTGTTCTTCCATGTCCGGTTGTTGCAGCGCGAACCAGCCCTGTACCCGCTGCCCTGCCGTGCAGGCGGGCAGCTCCGCACAGGCTATGCAGAAGCTCGCCGGGCTGCCGTTCACACTTTCCACCCACAGGGTCGCGTCCACTGTGTCCGAAAAATAGTTACTGTCCGCGCGCTCCACCTCGGCGGTCAGCAGCACGGTGCGCCCGGCGTAGTTTGCCCGGGTACGCTCCAGCCGGGCGTTTGTAGTGTACACCGCGCAAAGCCCGGCCAGTGCGCCCAGCAGCAGGCAGACCGCCAGCTTGCGGCTGCCATCCGGGATGCAAAGCAGCAGCAAAAAGGCAACAAAAAATGCCGCAAACGGCATAAAAAACTCCGTTTGCGGCAAAAAAGTCCATAGGAAACTAAGGCCCATCATTCCGGCGCAGAACGCGCAGAGCGGGCGGCGCATCCCGGCTTAGTGGAAGAACAGGGGCAGCGGCTCAAGGAAGATGATATCCTTGCGCTCAGAAGCGTCGCCCTCGGCCAGAACAGCGGCCTGACCCACGATGGTGCACTGGGTCTTTTCTGCCAGCGCGTCCAGTGCCTTCAGAGAGCCGCCGGTGGAGATGACATCGTCCACCACCAGCACACGCTTGCCGTTCATCTTTTCCAGCTCCTTGCGGTCGATGACCAGCTTCTGCTTGCCAGCAGTGGTGATGGACTGGTCCTCGACGACAACAGGGTCGGGCATATACAGCTTGACGCCCTTGCGTGCGCAGACGTAGGGCTTGCCGCTCTGGCGGCTCATCTCGTGTGCCAGCGGAATGCCCTTGGCCTCGGCGGTGAGCAGGATATCAAAATCCGGGCACTTCTTCAGCAGCTCCGCAGCAGCGGCCACGGTCAGCTCGGCATCACCCAGCATGATAAATGCGGCAATGTCCATGTGGTCGTTCACCTTGCAGATGGTCAGCTCACGGGTCAGGCCTGCAACATGCAGGGTATAAGTTTCAGCCATAATCAAAATCTCCCTTTCGTATTGGAATCAGACAGGCAGTTTTTCGCCGCCCAGAACATGGAAATGCAGATGCTTCACGGTCTGGCCTGCGTCCTCGCCCACGTTGGAGATGATGCGGTAACCGTTTTCCAGCCCCTGCTCCTTGGCCAGCTTTGCGATGACGGCGAAGATGTGGCCCAGCAGAGCACCATCCTCCTCGGTCAGCGCAGCGGCAGAGGAGATGTGCTTGCGGGGAACCACAAGGAAATGCACCTTTGCCTGCGGGTTGATGTCGTAGAATGCCACTACCTGGTCATCCTCGTACAGCTTTTTAGAGGGGATCTTGCCCTCTGCGATCATGCAAAACAGACAATCTTCCATGGGGGAACACTCCTTCCTGCTTCTACAAAAGCCCGCCGCCCGGCGCGCATCCGGCACCGGGCGGGGACATGGATCTTTTTAGCCCAGAGCCTTCTTGACGATGGCGCTCACAGAAGCCAGTGCCTCGTCGATCTTGGTCTCGTCCTTCAGACCGGCCATTGCAAAGTCCGGCTTGCCGCCGCCCTTGCCGCCGGCGATAGCAGACAACTCCTTGACCAGCACACCGGCCTTCAGGCCCTTTTCCTGTGCCAGCTTATTCACGGTAACAGCCATGGTGATCTTATCCTCAGCCTTGCCCACCAGAACAGCCACCACGGGGTTCACGGCCTTGTCGCGGATGCTGTCGCACATGCCGCGCAGGGTGTCGCCGGTAGTACCGGTAAAGTATGCAGAGGCGATCTTCACGCCGTCTGCTTCCTCAGCATTGTCGAACAGGCTGTCCACCTTGGAGGCGGCGATCTTTGCCTTCATCTCCTCCAGCTCGCGGCTCATGGCCTTGTTCTCGGCCATCACAGCCTCGGCGCGGGCGGGCAGAGCCGCCACGTTGTTGGCCTTCAGGGTGTTGGCCACATCATGCAGCATAGCCTCCTGCAGGTTTGCACGGATCAGCAGGTTGCGGCCGGTGACAGCCTCGATACGGCGGATGCCCGCAGCCACAGAGGACTCGCTGACGATCTTGAAGCCGCCGATCTGGGCGGTGTTCTTGACGTGGGTGCCGCCGCAGAACTCGGTAGACCAGCCCTCGATATCCACCACGCGGACCACCTTGCCGTACTTTTCGCCAAACAGAGCCATTGCGCCCAGCTTCTTGGCTTCCTCCACCGGCATCTCCTGCACGGTGACGTTCATGGAGTCAAAGATCTTATCATTGACGATCTTCTGCACCCGTGCCAGCTCCTCGGGGGTCACGGCGCTGAAGTGGGTAAAGTCGAAGTGGGTGATGGAGGCATCCTGATAGGAACCAGCCTGATGCACATGGTCGCCCAGCACCTCACGCAGGGCAGCCTGCAGCAGGTGGGTAGCGGTGTGGTTGCGGGCAATGGCCATGCGGTAGCCCTTGTCCACCTGTGCGGTCAGCACATCGCCCACCTTCACGATACCGCTTTCCAGCACGCAGGTGTGGACGTAGTAGCCCTTGGGGGTCTTTTTCACGTCCAGCACGCGCAGGCTGCACTCAGCACCGTTCAGCACGCCGTGGTCGGCAGCCTGACCGCCCATCTCAGCGTAGAAGGGGGTCTTATCCAGCACCACCAGCACGCCGTCCTTTGCCTCCTCGTCGGTGGCAATGGCATCGGTCAGGGTCTCTTCATCGCTCAGCGCCACAACAGTGCCCTTGTCGGTCAGGGTGTCGTAGCCGGTAAAGACGGTGGGCTCGGCTTCCAGTGCGCCGAACAGATCCTCGCTCCAGCCGGAGATGTTCTTCTTCAGGCGCTCGGCGCGGGCGCGCTCCTTCTGCTTCTTCATCTCTGCGTGGAAGCCGTCCTCGTCGATCTCCAGACCCTGCTCGGCGGCGATCTCCTTGGTCAGATCCAGCGGGAAGCCGAAGGTATCGTTCAGCTTGAAGGCGTCCATGCCGCTCAGCAGCTTCTGGTGTGCCTTCTCCAGACGGTCGATCATGTTGTTCAGGATGTTCATGCCGGCATCGATGGTGCGGGCAAAGTTTGCCTCCTCGGTGCCGATGACCTTCTTGATATAGGCGTCATGCTCACGCAGCTCGGGGTAAGCGGACTCGCTGGACTGGATGACGGTCTCCACCAGATCCACGAGGAAGGGGTGGTCGATGCCCAGCATCCGGCCGTGGCGGGCAGCGCGGCGCAGCAGACGGCGCAGCACATAGCCGCGGCCCTCGTTGGAGGGCAGGATGCCGTCAGACACCATAAAGGTGCAGCTGCGGATATGGTCGGTGATGACGCGGATGGAGATATCGGTCTTGGGGTCCTGTTTGTAGGTCTTGCCTGCAATGTGCTCCACATGGTGCAGCACACTCTGCACGGTATCCACCTCGAACAGGTTGCCCACGTTCTGCATCACGCAGGCCAGACGCTCCAAGCCCATGCCGGTATCAATGTTGGGGCGTGCCAGACGCTCGTAGTGGCCCTTGCCGTCGGCGTCGAACTGGCTGAACACCAGGTTCCAGATCTCCATATAGCGGTCGCAGTCGCAGCCCACGCCGCAGGTCGGCTTGCCGCAGCCGTACTCGGGGCCGCGGTCAAAGTAGATCTCGGAGCAGGGGCCGCACGGGCCGGAGCCGTGCTCCCAGAAGTTGTCCTCCTTGCCCAGACGCACCATGTGGTCCGGGGCGATGCCGACCTTCTTGGTCCAGATATCGTAGGCCTCGTCGTCCTCCTCGTACACAGAGATGTGCAGACGGTCCTTGGGGATAGCCATCCACTCGTCACTGGTCAGGAACTCCCAAGCCCAAGGAATGACCTCGTCCTTGAAGTAATCCTGGAAGGAGAAGTTACCCAGCATCTCAAAGAAGGTGCCGTGGCGGGCAGTGATGCCCACGCGCTCGATATCCGGGGTGCGGATGCACTTCTGGCAGGTGGTCACGCGATGACGGGGCGGCTCCTCCTGTGCCAGGAACCACTTCTTCATGGGGGCCATGCCGCTGTTGATCAGCAGCAGGCTGGGGTCGTTCTTGGGTACCAGGGGGAAGCTGTCCAGACGCAGATGTCCCTTGCTTTCAAAGAAGCTCAGGTACTTTTCGCGCAGTTCATTCAAACCGGTCCATTGCATAGATCTTTCTCTCCTCAATTGTCTTTGGCGCTCAGGCGCCGTTTTTTATGCTGTTATGGCAGAGGGGCGGCACGGTGAAAAAACAAAAAACAGCCCTCATCCCAAAAGGGACGAAGGCTGCTTATGCATCAAACTCCGTGGTACCACCCAAATTGCAAAGGATAACGTGTCCCTTGCCGCTTTCGGCGCATTAACGCTGCGCAGCGTCCGGTTTACATTCGCCGGAAGCTCCGGGGTGGCGCGAAATGATCCCGACCGGAGCGCCTTACAGCCGTGGGCGCTCTCTCTGGACGGTGGTGTGTGCATTTCTGACCCCATCATTGCCATCTGTCATAATTTTACATTCCGCAAAGCAGACATAGCGTCCCTTCGCGTACAGCTAAATTATAGCATACGCAAAACGTTTGTCAACGGTTTTGAGCAAAATTTACGGCACCCAGATGCGGTCTGCACGGGTTATCTCGCCGTTTTGGATGGTCACGGTCGTGTTTCCTGCATTCCACCCATAAGCATCTTCTTCATTGCTCATTGCATCACAAACCGTCCGATCTCCCTTTACGATCACTGGGTCGGCTTCAAAGTCTGCTGCACCGTCCGATAGTTCGATATCGTCTGCCATAACAAGTTGCTTAGCCACTCCAACTTCATAATAAGCGGGAAAATCATCCCATGTCAGAGTCCGGTAGTGGTCATCCTCTTTGCATAAGTCAATACCACCTTCTTCTATTCCACCGTTGATGGTCACATAGTTGTTTTCTCTCTCAACGCTTTCCACTGTTAGGGCTGTAATTTCTTCTGTCCCGTTTAGATGTGTTATAATGGTATCTCCTTCGCTCAATGCTTCAATATCTGCGGCTGTGTACCGGTCATAGTCGTATACAACAGCATTGTTGATGGTATTCTTGCGTTCACCGACCCATACTTTATCGCTTTCAAAGCTGATGTGATAAGTGCCATCCGAAAGTGGGTCACTCAGTAAAACACCTTGCATTGGGTGTACTTCCGTTTTTTGCGCCTCCGAAGATGTCGTGCTTGCCGTGGAAGCCGCTGTGCTTCCAGCCGTGGAACTGGACGCCCCACAGCCCACCATTGTTATTCCAATAGCCAAAAGCACAGTAAGTGTCACTATTTTATGGTTCCATCTCATACGAAAACCTTCTTTCTCTTGCTTGACGGAACGTTTCCGTTCCGCTACAATAAAAACGAATCAAGAACCCATTCTATTGCAACTGATTTTAAGATAGAGAGGAATTTCCCGTGAAAATTTTAAAAGTAAAATGTCTTGCCCCCACCCGGCTGGACAATTATCTGACCCAACAGTACCCCGCCCTGACCCCCGGCCGTCTGAACAAGGCGCTGCGGGAGAACAAGATCAAGCTGAACGGCAAAAAACAGCCGCTTTCCACCCGCGTGATGGCAGGCGACGAGATCAAGCTGTTCATTCTGGATGACGTTCTGGACGCCGACCGCCGGGTGGAAGGCCCCGCGTGGAAGAACGCCCGCACCCCGGCGCAGGTGGTGTATGACTGCCCGCAGATCTTGATCGTGAACAAGCCTGCCGGCGTTGCGGTGGACGGCCCGGAGGACGACACCCTGCTGAACCGTGCGCTGCTGTACCTGAACAAGCAGGGCGAGTACAAGGAGAACGACCTGTACACCCCCGCCTTGTGCCACCGGCTGGACACCGGCACCAGCGGCCTTGTGATCATTGCCAAGACCCCGGAGGCTGAGGAGCTGTTCCTTTCTGCCATCAAGAACCGTGAGGTGCAAAAGACCTACCTCTGCGTCACCTTTGGCCGTCCCATGCCGCCGGACGCCACCTTGGGCGGCTATCTGCTGAAGGACGCTGACCGCGGCATCGTGAAGATCGTGGAGGACAAGCAGCCCGGTGCCAAGGAGGTGGAGACCCGGTACGAGACCATCGCCGTCTCCGGCCGTCTGGCCCTGCTGAAGGTGCAGCTGATCACCGGCCGCACCCACCAGATCCGCGCCCACATGGCAAGCATCGGCTGCCCCATCCTCGGCGACAGCAAGTACGGCAACAACACCGCCAACCGCGAACTGAAGCTCAAGTATCAGGCCCTCTGTGCGTGGGAGCTGACCATGCCCCACTTCAACCAGCCCGATTTCGAGTTCCTCAGCGGCAAGACCTTCCATGCCCCGAAACCGTGGTACTATCAGCAGGTGCTGGATGGGACTCTGAAGTAATTTTTAATCATACAAACAAAAGCGGCGTCGCAGTGATAGACTGTGACGCCGCTTTTTGTTTACATATGATACCTTTCGTGTATCTTTCTGGCGTGTTCCATTTTCTGTTCTTCCGATACCTGTGTATAGGGATACAGTTCACGATAGTACCAGTCAATCATCTCATCGGACAATAGGCTTCCGTACGCTTCCGCATTTGCCTTTACGCTCGACAGAAGTTCTTTTCTTTGTACCACATAATAATTATCCGTATTTTGTCTAATATCCATCAGTCTGCATTCGTCTCCGAACACAATGTAAGAATAAATATTGACTTGTGCATCTCCCAGAACCCATTGAAGCGCCTTTATATGCGTATCATTCTGCCAGATTGGGTTATAGAATTTGTACTTTTGGCTGCCGCCTTTTCCATCAGAAAAGCTTTGCGTCCAATATCTCTGATTCTCACTTCCGAATATCCAACCGCTGTAGTTTTTAGATTCAATCACATAGATTCCCGATTCATGAATCAGAATCAAATCCACTTCTGTAACGTCTCCCTTCTCTGTCGGGAGATAGCAATTCGGAAGCATCTCTTTACAGCCGCTTAGTTTTTCCAGTGAGTCATAGATTTTGTTTTCGCCGCATTGGCCTCTGTTCCGGCCTCCAAAGCTCACTATGACATAGCATATCAGGACAAGCACAATAACCCAAATCATAAATTTCAGACCCGCACCATATCTGCGGTGATCTCCTCGATGGAGTGTGCGCCGCACATCTGCATGGTGTCGGCCAGCTCACCGGCCAGCTTGTCGATGTAGCACTTGACGCCCTCGGCACCGCCGCCGTAGACAGCCGTGACGAAGGGGCGGCAGATGAGCACGCCGTCCGCGCCCAGTGCCAGTGCCTTGAAAACGTCCACACCGGTGCGGATGCCGCCGTCCACCAGGACCTTGACGCC
>OGNZ01001185.1_pt1 | contig 11989 bp, 10 predicted proteins | sample 1573601 | NCBI WGS metagenome assembly OGNZ01 (sample SAMEA2582009, study PRJEB24529) | metagenome | biome: Human gut stool | place: China | collected 2011
TTTTCTCTCGTTCGAGGAATCATATACGGTAAAAAAAAGGACCTTTGCCAAAAGCTTTCCCGGCTGCGGATAATCGTGAAAGATTCGCACCAGACCAAATAACCATCGGACTTTTACGGAAAAACGCATTTCATCGACACTCTTCTGTCCGGATGCCTTATAACAAAGAGGGAAAAACAATACCAAAAGTATTACCGTAAGTGCAATCCCCAGAAGTACCAGCAACAGAATTCCTAAAATGCCCAATATTTTAAAAAGAATCGTTAACATAGTAAATACTCCCGAAGATTACAGTCGCCTCTGGCATCCAGACATTCTCCTGTGATCTGTTCGATCAGCTGCAATGCCTCCTCATATCCCGATGCAATACCAAGAATCAGAAATTCTTCTTTTTTGTAATGAGGCTGTATGAGTTGCCTGGCATCAAAAATATCTAGCTGATCGGCCGGGTTCTTCGCCGGAGTAATGAGATAGACATTTGCCAAAAGAGGTTTTTTTTCCAGTCTCTTTTTTAGTTTATCCAGTTTTTCAGATGCAATGCTTTCTCCCAGATAGAGATTGGGAGCAAACGTAAGCTTTCCTGCCATAAATAAATTCCTTTTTGTTAACCTGCCCTGCAGCATAGGTTATTGCTGCCAAGATGAGCTTATTATAGCATAGATTCTTCTATATTACAATTTTTGTCGCTTGACTTTTCCGGATGATATTTTATACTGTAATCAGTACTAATGAGGAGGAAAAACCATTGAAAGTTATAACGAAGATGGAGCTTCAGCCGGATATGGTTCTTGGAGAAGACATTCAGGATCAGAATCATGTCATTTATCCTGCCGGTACCACAGTAACTCCGCAGATCATAGAAAAATTAAAGCGATACAATCTGGTATGCGTTACGATTATGGAGGATATTGATTTCGCCACGACCCATTATGAGAAAATTCGCTTTGATTCCAATTTTAAGGCATTTGAACGTGCTTATCCGATTTTTCTGGCTGAGTATAAACTGGCCATGAAACAATTATTGGTCATGGGAAGAAAGCCGGCGGATATTTTTCTACTTACCATATATCAAGAATTATACTATTATATTACTTCCGGATCCGTATTGCTGGATTATCTGTATAACCTTATGCCCAGTGAGGATGAACTGACGTATACGCAGGGCCTGAATGCTGCACTGCTGGCAGGTACGTTCGCCGACTGGCTCTCTATGTCAGAAGAAGAAAAAAACACTTTGATTCTTTGCGGATTCTATTATGATATCGGAAAGCTACAGCTTCCTTATGAATTGTTGTGGAAGCCGGGAAAACTCACAGAGGAAGAATTCAAGATCATCAAAACGCATCCGGTGGTAGGCTATACTTCCGTACGTAACCAGGATTTAAACGAACATGTTAAAAATGCAGTGATCATGCATCACGAACGTCTGGATGGCAGCGGTTATCCTTATCATATGTCGGGGCAGAAAATTGATGTCTATGCCAGATATATGGCGATCATTGACGCTTATATTGCAATGGCATCGCCGAGAACTTACCGCAACGCACTTACACCATTACAGATTTTGGGGAATTTCGAAAAGAGTCTGGACAAGTATGATGTGGAATTGTTAATGCCGATCATGAAACGGATCGCAGACGCACAAATCGGTACCAATGTGCAGTTGAATGACGGAAGTGTCTGGGAAGTCCTGATCATTCATCCCAATAAGTTCTCCCGCCCGATTCTGAAAAATGAAAAAAATGAATTTGTGGCTCTTTTGCAGAGAACTGATCTGGAAATCGTTAAAAACGTATAAATATAATAAATAAAAATAAGAAGCGGGAATAATCAATTCATCCATTGATTATTCCTTTTTCTTTCCTGGTATTCCGCATAAGCTTTTTCCAAAATCTGTTTTTCGTTGGCAAACTTCAGTAAATGATATGCTTCATGATATTTATAAAAACCGGAATCCGCAAAATATTCTTCTCTCTGCGGTTTACTGTAATAACTGTCGGTACTCATAAGATACCAGTGAACCTCTTTTGCTACCACATCCTCCGGTACGGTAAATGAATATTCACTTCTACCGACGTAGTCCACGATAAATGCCCGGGAACCGCTCTCTTCCAATACTTCTCTCAATGCGGTCTCTTCATGGGTCTCACCGGGTTCCACCGTTCCTTTCGGAAGAACCCAGCCTTCGTATTTGTTTTTGATATTCTTATAGAGCAGTAAAATCTTTCCGCGAAATATTACGACTCCGCCGCAGCTGATAGCCTCAATCATGTTCCTTAACCTCCGATTACTGTTTTTCGCTGAAGTACGCGTCAAAAATACGTCTTGCAATGGGCACGGCGTAATCTCCGCCGCTGCCGGCACCTTCCACAATAATGGTTACACACACTTCCGGATCTTCTGCAGGAGCAAATCCGGTAAACCATGCATGACTGTCACCTTTAATATTATTATATTCCGCGGAACCTGTTTTTCCGGCTGCGGTATAGTCAAGTCCTTTTAACTTGGAAGCGGTACCCTCCTGGACCACATCAGTCATCAGTTGTCTGAGGATCGCAGACTCTTCTTCTGACATCAGACTGCCGTATTCGCTGGGTTTGAAACTTTTAATGACAGTTCCTTCATCATTCTCCACGTGATCGATCGCGTACGGTTTCATGAGGACTCCGTTGTTGGCTATGGCACAGGTGATCATGTTCAGATGCATGGGAGTAATCTGTGTCTTACCCTGACCGATGGAGGTCTGCATCATTTCCGCCGGAGGAGTATCATCGGATACCAGCGCTGAACTTCTGGCATAATTCAGTGTCAATGGCAGCTCTTTGTTAAACAGAAGATCATTTAATGTCTCCTGAAAAGCAGTCCGGTCCAGGCTCATTCCTATATTAGCAAAGGACGAATTACAGGATTTTGCAAAAGATCTGGTAAAATCCACCGTCCCATGACTGGAGCCGTGATAACAGCTGATCTTGCTATTGCCCAGGCGAAAAGCTCCGTTGCAGGTATAAGAATAATTTTGGTAGGTATTCGGATTTTCCCGAATATATTCCAATGCCGTCACAATTTTAAAGGTAGAACCCGGAGGATACAATCCCTGTGTAGCCCGGTTGACCAGTACGGTACTGGAATCGTTATCTACCAGATCCTCCCATATTTCTTCGATGGAATTGGGATCAAAATCCGGATGGGATACCATGGCAAGAATCTTCCCGGTAGACACTTCGGTTACAATAATGGCACCGCGATAGATATCCAGCTGATCATTTGCCACCTGTTGAATTTTAACATCCAGTGTAGTGTAAACATTATCCCCAGGATTCTTTTTTCCGGCAGTATCGTTTTTCACCTTGTTACTCAAGGAAGTATTTGTATTGATCAAATAATAATTGGCCAGCGCTTCTACACCCATTCTGCCCTGTGTGGAATAGCCAACAATGTGAGAAAACAGATTTTTGTAAGGGTAGTTACGGCTCTCTTCTTCCTCATTATTCAAGATTGTCTCCGCAAGTACCTCTCCATCTCTGGAATAGATGGATCCCCGATAATTTCTCGACAACAGTATCTGCTGTCTTGAATTATAGCTGTTGTTGATCATGTCCTGTTCACTCGTGGCCACAAAATGTCCCAGATAGAGAAACAGACACAGAAACAGCACACCGACTGCACCTGCAGAGATCCAGATCTCCCGCTGGTTTCCCATACGTTTGTGATTTTGCGTTTTTTTATTTTCTGCCACTTCTGCGCTCACCTTCCTTTTGAAGCCGGATGTAAATTCCCTGTATAATGAAAAACATGATCATCGTAGTCATAACGGAACTTCCGCCGTAACTGATAAACGGCAACGTTACACCTGTCAGAGGGATAAACTTGGTTCCTCCGCCAACCGTCAGAAAAATCTGAAAAATATACATAATACCGATGCCATATACGATCAGCTGATAAAAGCGGTCGTGAATTTGTACCGAAATCCGCATCATTTCCAAAAAACTGCTGATACAGATCAGAATCAGGCATATCCCGAAGATAACTCCCAGTTCCTCACAAATGGATGAAAAAATGAAATCCGCTTCCACATATGGAATCGCGGTAGGATTGCCATTTAACAGTCCCATGCCGAACCAGCTTCCGCTTCCGATGGCAAACAGCGACTGTGTGATCTGATATCCTTTACTGTCGATGTATTTCCAGGGATCCTGCCATGCCAGAACCCTGACCCGTACATGATCAAACAACAGATATGCCAGATAAGAGGCTGCGCCTCCGCCGATCATTCCGGCCGCCAGATAGAGATAATTTTTTGTGGCGGCAAAAACAACGAATACAAAACCGATGAAAAAGATCAGCGCACTTCCCAGATCCTTGGATACGACCAGGACAACTACATGAGCTCCTGCAATCACAGCAGTCAGTAACACCCGCTGAAAGGACACATTTTCCCATAATGCCCCCGCCAGGAAGAAAAGGAACAGGATCTTCACAAATTCCGAAGGCTGAAATGTAATTCCTCCCATGGTAAAAGATATTTTGGACCCATGGGTTACCTCTCCGAGAATCAATACCGTACTGAGCAGACCAATTCCCAGTGTTGCGTATAACCAGGTGATTTTTTTGAAAAAGTGAATTCTGCCAAGTAAAAAAGGTATAAAAAGCGACATGATCAGTGATACCAGAACAATCACATACTGTCGGATCGCTTTATCAAAAGAAAGTCTGGATACCATACATAAGCCGATGCCCAAAAGCATGCACATGTTATTGAGCAAAAGCCTATTGATATTCTCGTAGATCAGAGAAACCATAGTAATCGTTGCGAACAGAAAAATCAGTATAAATGCAAAGAAAAATAAATACTGAAGATCTCCGCCGGTAAGAGACAGATCCAAAAAACAAAGGACCTGTACCAGAAACATTAAAACATTCTGCAATATAAAGATTCCTTTGGAATATTCGCCAACCGGGTAGCGGAAAGTATAAAAACAGCTGCCGGTATAGAGCACCATAAAAAGGGCTATGAAATATTTAGATAATTCAATCACATATTCCTGCATGGATCCAAAACCTTTCTGTCTATTCTACTCCACGTTTTTCATGACCGGTGGTATATTCCGTATAAGGCAGATCCGTTCTGCTTACGTAAAAATACTCCAGTACCTTCCAAGTCTCATTTTCCGATTCTGTTGTAAATTCCAAACGACAACAAAAACTGTCCTTCCATTTTGCAACTGTTTTATGCAGGGAGAAAGGAACACTGTTATAGATAATATTATAGCAATGCGTACAGTTTCGCATTACCGGAAACACTTTATGGTAACGATCTGTCAGTTCTGTGATTCCGAAACCTTCCTCGCGGCGACAATGATCGGTAGTCTTCGTCACACAGTTAGCCGTCACCATCATAGGAATCCGACCGTACAAAAATTTCTCAGCAGGAAGAATCCCATTCACGAGCTGCCTCTGCTCCGCATAATTCAGTTCTAACGGTAGGCAGAATCCGTCCAGATAATCCGTCCAGAATTCTATACTGCGGCAATTCCAAAGATACAGACCATGATCTGCGTACCTCTTTTTTGACTGTAAAAAATCCCACTGTTGCAGAAGGCCAACGTGTTCCAGGGAACTTATCAAAAATCCGTCAACAGCTTCTAAATTGTCACGAATGCTTTTCTCCAACAATTTCAGATACCGACTGTCGCGTAAGCGAATGATTTTAGGCAGAGCGAGCACTGTCTCTGCTGAAATTTTTTTTAATATTTGTAAGTGCTCTGCGATAGTATCCCCCCAGGTGAGGAACAGATCACTGTCAACATAAATTCGTAACGAAGTATGTTCTTTCGGTTTTTTAAGAAAAGACGATCTCAGAAACCCGTTCCACTGCTCTGCGGTTCGGAGATATAACGAAAATCCACTTTGTTTCTGCATATGTCCGTTATGTGCTCCGGTAATGTCAAAAGGTTTCTGTACCTCTCTGGTATAAGGGAAGCCGTTTGCTGTAATCAGTTTCTGCTCTAACAGCGACAGCCCTTTTCTCCGGAGCTCATTCATTGTCTTCAGAGGATAGAATGCATTTTCACTTACCCGGATATCCATGGTGCCATCTAAATGGAAATTACTTCCTCCCAATTTTCCCAATTGTTTGGAAATATTTTCCACAGTAATCGGCTGTTTTGCTGCTTCCTGGACGGTCTCTCCGGTAACGGTTACCTCTGTCTGATCACAACGAAGAGTCAGTTTAGCAACGGTTCCGGTGAGAAAAGAAGCCTTCATTTGTACCGGAAGTGTCAGATGTTTGTATAAATATTTTTCGCGAATCTGCTCCAAAACCTGCTCATCACTGCCACTGTAGGCAGGATTGTTCAGAGTCACCATTTCTTTGCCGTTATGTTTATGATAATAGCCGTTCTGCCGTTCGCTGCGAATATAAAGGCAGGATAACCGATGAAGGTCTTCCCCTGAAATGAAAAGCTTTTCCCCGGGCTTCTCATAATATTTATCAATATATTTCCGATAAACAGCGGTTACACCGGCGGCATATTCTGGTTTCTTCATACGGCCTTCTATTTTAAAAGAATCGATTCCGGCATCTATCAGTTCCGGAATATTCTCAATGGTACACATATCCTTCAGACTTAAAGGATAACATTCACGGCGGTTACCACCTACGGTATACGGCAGTCGGCATGGCTGGGCACATCTGCCGCGGTTGCCGCTTCGCCCGCCCAGGATACTGCTGAAGAGGCATTGACCGGAATAACAGTAACACATGGCACCATGAATAAAACATTCTATTTCCATTCCGGTTACTTCTTTGATACGACGAATCTCTTCCAGACTCAGTTCTCTGGCGGGTACCACTCTGCAGGCACCCTGCTTTTTCAGAAATTCTGCACCATATTCACCGGTGATCGTCATTTGGGTACTTCCATGTAGTTCCATCTGCGGAAAGGCATCACGGATAAAGGCAAATACACCCATATCCTGAATGATGACACCGTCCAGGCCGGCGCGATAATAAGGCATCAGATATTCATAAAGCTCAGAGAACTCGGATTCTTTTACCAGGGTATTTACGGTAAGATATACTTTTCTGCCCAACAGGTGAGCATATCGGATACAGTCCACCAGTTCATCTTCCGAAAAATTCTCAGCATATGCACGTGCGCCAAATCGATTTCCTCCCAGATAGATTGCATCTGCTCCCGCGTGTACGGCTCCGTAAAATGCTTCCGCATTCCCGGCGGGAGCAAGTAATTCCACTTTTTTATTTCTCATAGACATCCTCTGTTGCGTATGATACACGCTTATACAAATAGCTGCCCGAAAACGGACAGCTATCAATTTATTTATCCTTTAGTTCTGTCTCCAGACGAACAATTTTTCTGGCATCTTCGTTCAACTGCTTCTGTAGCTCTTTTCCCTGTTTTTCCGCATTTTCCAGCTTGATCTGCGCGGAAATCAGCTCATGCTTCAGATCATAGAGTTCCTTTTCTTTCCCCTGCAGTTCTTCCTCCAAAATGGAAATCTGTTTTTTGGCTTTGAAATAATCATCTGCAATGTTCAGCTGAAGCAGAACGCTCTGTCTGTCCAAAGACTGTCTTCGAAAGCTGTCCAGTTTCCCATACTCAGTCATTTTATTATTGATGTAGGAAGCAATCTTCTGCATGTAATCTTCGCTTTCATAGCCGCTTAAAGTAAATACTTTACCACCTATGAGCACTTCAGTATCTGTTTTCGGAGACATTGTCAACACCCCTCTTAACAATCTTTTGGAAACACAATATGTGCCATCTTGTAAAAAATATAATACAAGATTTATTATATATCAGATTATATCGAGTGGCAAGCAAAAAATAACCAATTATGCGTCCTGATTTTCTAAAGCTTTATCCCCAGGTGACGATAAGTCAGGTCTGTTACCACACGACCCTTGGGTGTTCTACTCAGGAACCCATTCTTGATCAGATAAGGTTCGTAGACATCTTCTATAGTGCCGGCATCTTCTCCGATGGCAGCTGCAAGGGTATCCAGTCCCACAGGACCACCGTTAAATTTCTCGATGATCGTCACGAGGATATTCCTGTCGATATGATCTAAGCCCATCTTGTCCACATCCATAAGATCCAGTGCGGTTCTGGCTACTTCTTCTGTAATGATTCCGTCGTATTTGACCTGTGCGAAATCGCGGACACGCTTCAAGATACGGTTGGCAAGTCTGGGCGTTCCACGGCTTCGCCTGTCCATCTCTTTTGCTCCGGCAGGTTCGATCTCTACATCCAGGATTCCTGCGGAGTGCATGATGATCTGCTGCAATTCCTCTATGGTATAGAATTCCAGATGATGGATCATTCCGAAGCGATCCCGCAGAGGTGCTGTCAAAAGTCCTGCCCGGGTCGTCGCTCCTACCAGCGTGAACTTCGGTAATTCCAGGCGGACGGACCTGGCACTGGAGCCCTTACCGATCACAATACAATAGTCTTCCATGGCGGGATACAGTACTTCCGCCACCTGACGATTCAGACGATGTATCTCATCCACGAACAGCAGATCTCCTTCTTCCAGATTGTTTAAGATGGCAGCCATCTCTCCCGGCTTCTCGATCGCCGGTCCGCTGGTCACCTTCATATGGACACCCATCTCATTGGCAATGATCCCGGCAAGGGTGGTCTTACCAAGTCCGGGTGGTCCGTAGAACAGCACATGATCCAGTGCGTCCCCACGCTGTTTTGCTGCGGTAATATAGACCTTCAGGTTCTCCTTTATCTTGGACTGACCGATATAATCGTCCAGCGTCTGGGGACGTAAGGAGCCTTCCAGTTTAATATCTTCTTCTGTGATATTTGTCTCTATCATTCTTCTGGACATAGTCGTTGCTCTCATTCCTTAAAACAATTTTTTCAGGGCAGCCTTTAAGATTGCTCCGGAATCCATGGCCTCCACATCTTCGATGGCATTGACAGCCTTTAAACTCTCTGCCTGTCCGTAACCCAATGCCACCAGGGCTTCCACAGCTTCCTTTTTCTTCTCACTGTCAATATGCAGACTTCCTGCGGTCAGGATGCCTTCCGCACCGCCTGCTGCAATCTCTCTGGAGATCAGCGTATCGTCAATGGATATCTTATCCTTTAATTCCAGGATCAGCCGCTGCGCCGTTCTGGTGCCTACGCCCGGTGCCTTCGATATCGCTTTGGCATCCCCGGACATAATGGCAAACCGCAGAGAATCTGCATCCATAACAGACAATATGGCCAGTGCTCCCTTAGGTCCGATACCACTGACCGTAATACAGAGCTTGAACATCTCCAGATCGCTCCTTGAGAGAAATCCATATAATAAAAAGGCATCTTCCTTCACATAGGTATATGTATAGAGTCGGACCTGCTCTCCGATTCCCGGAAGTCTCGATGCCGTGTCCGCAGAGATCCGGACATTGATTCCGAAGCCGTTGACATCGATCACCGCGTTATCTACCGTAACATCTTCCAAAAAGCCATTTATATATGCAAACATGTATGTTAAATCCTCGTCTTTCCTGGCTTGCCAAATCATAGCACATAAAATTCGGCTACGATATGTTTATCATACCATAGCCGAACATATGTTTCAAGTAGTTTTAACTCTGGATCTGTTTTAGCTGGTAGAACTCTCCCTTCAGAGCCATCAGCTCATCATAGGTACCATATTCCGTACAATGTCCGTCGGCGATTACAGCAATCCTGTCGGCATCCCGGATCGTTGACAGTCTGTGTGCCACAATAAACGTTGTCCGCCCCTCCGTCAGATTGTTTAACGCTTGCTGGATCAGTTTTTCGGAGATACTGTCCAATGCCGAGGTTGCTTCATCCAGCACGATAACCTTCGGATCCCGGATCAGTGCTCTGGCAATAGAAATACGCTGTCTCTGGCCGCCGGATAGCTTGCCGCCGTGTTCTCCCACCATAGTGTCGAGACCTTTTGGAAGGGATGCGATCAAGGCTGACAGATTCGCAGCCTTGATCACGTTCTGTAATTCTTCTTCTGAGACATTTTCACAGCCGTAGGTAATATTATCGCGGATCGTTCCGGAGAACAGAATGGATGTCTGAGGTACTACCGCTAAATGTTTTCTGTATGTTCGAAGATCGATTTTGCTTAAATCCTTGCCGTCGATCAGGACTTTTCCACTCTCCGCCTGATGGAAACCGATGACCAGGTTTAAGATCGTGGATTTTCCGGCACCGGACTCGCCTACCAGTGCAATGGTCTCTCCCGCTTTCACATGAAGATTTAAGTGGTTCAATACGTTATGCTCGTTGTTTTTGTAATGGAAACATACATCTTCAAAGTCAAAAGTACCGGTCACCTGCTCCAGTTTTTCCTTGCCTTCATTGTTTTCGATATCCTCAGACAGCAATACCTCACCGATGGAATTCACGGATTCGATACCTTTTGCAATAGTGGGCAGCAGGGTAACGATAGAAGATACCTGATTGACCACTGTAGCAAAATAACTCTGATACAGTGTGATATCACCGGCCTGGATCTTCCCACCGATGGCGAGATATCCGGTAAATGCCAGGCAGATCACCTGAAAGATCTGGAATACCGCCCAACCCACCGATCCAAACAGTGCCTGGATCAGATCCAGCTTATAGCCCTTCTCCGCCACAGCAAACAGCTGCCCGCTCATTTTGGATACTTCTTCATCCTCCAGGGCATGGGCTCTGGTCACGGGTACCAGTTCCACCATTTCCATGACTCTGGCGGAGGTCTCTTCCATTTCCTTACGGAACTCCGTATTTCTCTTCTTCATAATATTCCGGAAGGTAACCATGGTAATTGCCGCCACCGGGGTGGTCAACAGGAAAAATATAAATACGATGCGGCTCTTACTGATAGTGACCACCAGTGCAACCCCGATATTCAGGGCAATATTTAAAATACTTAAAAATAACTGTGTGGAAAGACCTTCCACTGCTTCCACATCGCGCATGATCTTGGACTGCAGTCGTCCGGACTGGGTCTCCACATGATAGGAAATGGACAGCTGCTGTAATTTCCGGATCAGTGCTTTCCGAAGTCCTGTCTCCGCATAGCGGGTCGCCAGGCTCTTATAGGAAGTGTACAGATAATTCATGGGAATATTTAGCAGGATCAGTCCCGCTTCCAGAATACTGTAAAATATAATATTCCGGAAAGTATCCGGATTGTGCGCCGTCACATCGTTAATAATATTCGCTGTGATGATGGGCAACACCCAGACACAGGCATGCTTTGCGAAGAAGCAGATCACTGCCATGACAAATTTATGATAATTCCCCTTATACAGATGCATCAGTGTCCGCAGGGGATGTCCCTGATTCTTCCGATAGCATTCAATAAACCAGCTTTCGGTGTCCATCTTTTTTTTCGGAGATGTTTTTGCTTCAAAATCTTTCATATTTGCAGGATCCCTTTCCTATTTGTTCGTTCCTTTCATTTTAGCGCAATTAATATGCGCTTTCCAGTCCATTTTTGCGCTCTTTACCTATAAACAACTGTTTTTTTGCGAAAAAATAGGGCTGTGACAGAACTTTTACATTCCTCACACAGCCCTTTTCATAGCATTATTTTTTACAATCGATTAGTTGTTGATCAGCTTATCGTTCTCATTGTTCCAGCTGTAAAGCTTACGGATCTCTTCGCCGACCTTCTCAGAAGGATGCTCAGAAGCAAGCTTTCTCATAGCCTTGAAGTGAACCTGCTTGCCTGCGGGAGACATATCTAACAGGAACTCCTTAGCGAAAGTACCATCCTGAATATCGGACAGGATCTTCTTCATGGTCTTCTTGGTCTCCTCAGTGATCAGCTTGGGTCCGGTAATGTAGTCACCATACTCAGCGGTATTGGAGATGGAATATCTCATTCCTGCAAATCCACTCTGGTAGATCAGATCTACGATCAGCTTCATCTCATGGATGCACTCGAAGTATGCATTTCTGGGATCGTAACCAGCCTCAACCAGTGTCTCGAAACC
>OGNZ01001187.1_pt1 | contig 11979 bp, 14 predicted proteins | sample 1573601 | NCBI WGS metagenome assembly OGNZ01 (sample SAMEA2582009, study PRJEB24529) | metagenome | biome: Human gut stool | place: China | collected 2011
ATTGTAAATAAAGGCGAACATATAAAGAAAAGAGGTTGGGATGTCCAACCTCTTTTCTTATCCGTAGTGTTTACTTTTTGCCCGACACATATATAATATATAATTTTTAAAGCGATTTATGTTACTTTTTTGTTTTTATACACCCTTCAGTGATTCTGTCTGTTTCTCTTATTTTTCAAAGATCTGACATATTAAGTATAAATTTAAAAACAAAGGTGAAAGGAGCTTATCACAAAATAATATAATATTTTTTAAAAAATAAGTGAGAGTTTCCTTTAGGATAATGAGAATAAGGATGGTGACATAAATGAAATATACATGTTATGATTGGTATGGAAATAAGAAAGTAGACAATATTGATAACTTAAAAGATGCAGTAAGAGAAGCGCTAAAATTAGATTGTGAAGTCCATGATGAAAATGGAGATATCATCTATTCGAAATGGGACGGTTGGAATGGAGATTACCCAGAAATTGAAAAAAGATGGTTTTCTGTAGCTGAGATGCAAATGGTCAGTAAGGCAAAGAACTTTATTGAAAAGACAGGAATGTTATCCGAATGGCGTAAGTTAAAGAGCGATCAATTTTTAAAATGGGCAGATGAACCCGAATGGCGGAGTAATAATAGATGGAGTGTGGTTTACGATTGGGTAAATGACGGAAGATTTGCTGATGTTGATGCTCCGATAGATATTATTGATTGTCTTGTTGAAGAATGGGAAGAAACGATGGGATTAAAGAAAAGCGCTTATAATATGCAAAGTTTTACGCATATGTTAAGTATTAAAGAAGAGCTGCTTGATTTAGCGAATGACATTGAGAAACAATATTCAGAAATGAGAAATGAATGTTACGAAGAATTTTTTGAATTAAAAAAATCTACCTCTGATGAAGAAGAAAAAATGCGCTTATATTTTGAAAAAATTTCAAGTGACTATAAAACGCGGATTAAGTGGATTAAAAAGAAATTGCCATTAGGAATCACAAAATTTTATAACATTTCCAGCACAACAATGTTTTTGAAGGATAGGACTATTTTCATTGGAGTTAATTTCAACAAAGCTGATAGGCCAAACTGCTATGTTGAAGTCACCATAAACGATATTGAAAACATCAAAGAATAGAAAGAGTAAAAAGGAGATAAAAAATGATAGGATTTTCAAAAATGGCATATGATGCGCTCGCAGAAGGACCGAACGACAGAATACCTTCAGATCCTAAAATCATGTGGAAGAAAAGTAAGTTGGCGACAATTTGGGTGTTTTTATGTTTCACTATAGAGATTCCGCTGACATTATTAAAATATGTTACTATGGCAATATGTTTCATTCCTCATGCAATATATGAAGCGCTGGACTCTACTGTGAAATTTTAAATTTCACAAACATAATTTGTGGCAATTGTTATAGGCTAGCGAAGCCATTAGACAATTAACATTTCAAAAACAAAAGAACTAATCGAAAGATTGGTTCTTTTTTGTATTCATAAAATGAACTGTAGAAATATGTAGCTTGTCATTGACTATGTTGTGGTTAAAGGAAAGCCAGCTTTTTACTCTCATTTTCTAATTTTCTGACATATTGAATATGAAATTCACAAATTAAGAAAAGAGGAGCAAAAAATGAGACTTACGAAATATACTGTTGAATTTGACGAAGCAAGAAAGCCAATATTGGCAAAAGAGAGATCATTCAATTATTCAGTCGCAGAACAATTAAATACTCCAGAGAGAATAGTTGAATTAATAATTGATGTTTTCCGGGCAGACAAACAAGTGGAGGAACATGTCTGGCTTTTAGCATTAAATGCAAAACTAAAACCAATTGGTGTCTTTGAAGTCAGCCATGGCTCAGGCGAAGCATCTGCTTGCGGAATGAGAGAAATTTTCATGCGATTATGCTTATGTGGAGCATCGGCATTTACGATTGTCCATAATCATCCGACTGGAGACTGTTTTCCGTCAAAAGAAGATAGACAGATAACAGAGACTTTAAAAAATGCCGCAAAACTTATGCATATAAAATTTCTGGATCACATTATTATTGGAGCCGGAGAATTCTATTCATTTACAGAGAATGAAAATAATACAAAATAAAATACAAAATAATTAGGAGGCAAGATATGGTTAAATGTATAAAAACTGCTGCAAAGAATACGGCAGATAATACAATGCCAGTATATACAGATTCAAGAAGCATCAAAAATAAGATTTATGAGGAATACCGAAAGTATGACACTGAACTGAATTCTTTGTTTTTTGATTTCCAAGTGAAAATGCCAGAAAAGGAGTTGTTGAAGATCTATTCCGAGGTCGTACATGTGATTAATGGTGACGATGTGGCGAAACTAGAAGATGTCAAAATTCAGTTAAGTGATTTTTCGACAAACACAATTATTGGCAAAAGAATGGATTTGATCGCAGAGGGACAGTATGAAGAAATTTATGAAGGAAATTTTAAAGAATTTTTGGAAAGCTTTAACAACAGAGAAAAAGAGACAGGCATATACCGAATAACTCTAATCGCAGAGAATGCATTGAAAATCGTTAGTGGATATAAACTTGATTTCGTGTGGTAGAAAAAGTAATTATCAAAAAGAGGTAAAAAGGCGAGAGAATTGTAACATAGAAATAGGCACAAGGATCTCGCCTTTTCTTTTGCAATAAAATCTCAAATTCCAAATTTCACATAAAAATCTGACATATTAAAATAGATCATAAAAAAGCAAAAAGAAAGGATAAAGAAAATGCAAGTAGTCAAAACAACAGCTGTAACAGTTGATCCCAAAAGGGAAAATAGCAAAAACATGACAAAAGATAAAGGTCTCTCCAAAAAGATCACGTTGTTTGTAATCGCCGCAATATCTATTATCAGTATTGTGTTTTTATTTTTTACAACATGGATTTTTAAAGATTTGGATAAAATCATGAAAGAAGTTGTGTATGATGCAACTCTTGAAAGTTATAAGGCAGAAATTAAATCAGAAGTTCAAAGCGCTTTAGCAATCATTGATGGATATTATAGCCAATATGAAGCAGGAGAAATTGATGAAATAACTGCAAAAAGGAATGCAATGGAAACTATTCGGAACATTCGTTATGGGGATGATAATTCTGGATATTTATGGATCGATGACACGAATTATAATTTAGTTATGCACCCTATTTTACCTGAACAGGAGGGGACAAATAGAAAAGAACTGACTGATCAAAATGGAGTAAAAATTATTCAGGAAATTATAAAAACCGCAAAAACAGGCGGCTATAACGAATTTTATTTTACTAAAGCTGATGGTACAACAGTTGCTCCTAAAATTGCGTATAGCAAGGGATATTCTAAATGGGGATGGGTTATTACTACAGAAATTTATACAGACGAAATCCAGCAGCTCGTTAATAATTCAGCGGGTATCACTAGAGTAAATAATGTTTTTAATCGTTCATCTTTATTTATGATTGCAATTGGAATTGCCCTCACAATAGTGATGTCAATTGTTACTTATTTTTTAGTAAAACAGTTGGTTAAAATTTTAAATACCGTAAAAGACCAATTGACTTTACTTGCCAACGGTAATCTAACATGCGAAATTCAGGGGAAGATGACAAAACGTCCGGATGAAGTAGGCGCAATGGTTCGTAATATCAATGTGGCTGTAAATTCCTTTAAAAACAGCATCAATACGGTTAAGAATATTTCCGATACGATTAATGAAAATAGTGACAATATCGCAAATATGGCAACTAGCGCAGTAGATGCAACAAATCAAGTTGCCAGTGCAATTGAAAATGTCGCAACAGAAGCAACAGAACAAGCTTCCGCAGTTGAAATTATGGCTAAAAATGTAGAAGACCTCACATCTTCAAATAAAGAGGTTACTTCAGCTGTAGTAGAAATCAGTCAACATATTAAGGAGCTTGAGATAAATTCAAAATCAATGAAAGAAAAAGTTAATTTAATGTCTGACGAAAGTCAATCAATGGATGGGAATGTACAGGCAATCCAAAAGAAAATTGAAGAAACGAATGATAGCATTCAAAAAATGCAATCTATTATTGGTAGTATCGATAATATTGCATCAGAAACAAATCTGCTGGCTTTAAATGCTTCGATTGAGGCTGCGCATGCCGGTGATGCCGGGAAAGGATTCGCTGTTGTGGCTGCAAATATTAAACAGCTATCAGAAGGCACCTCTAAAGAATTAGGGAATATAAAAACTATTATTGAAACTTTAGTTACTGATTTTGAAGAATGTAAAAAATGTATCGAACAAGTAGTTAAAAGTAATTTGGACAACAATGAAGCAACCCAAAATGTTATTAAATCTTTTGAAATTATTGATGATGGCGTGGCAGTTTCAAATGAAAAATTGATCCAAATTCAGCAGTCGAGCAACATGATGATTGGAAACATTAAGAATCTGAATGAACAGGTTCATAACATTGAACACGGAGCAGAAGGCAATGCAGCGGCAACAGAAGAAATAAACGCAAGCGCGGAAGAATTAGCAGCCTTATTATCAAACATTGACGAAAATTGTAGCAAAATGTCTAATGATATGAAGACACTAATGGATGATTTGAAAAAGTTCACAACTGAATAGCATACATGCAAAAAACATGTAAATTTGATAGGCTTGTAGTTCACTGCAAGCCTATTTTTTGTTTATTTCACTTTTTCTGACATATTAAATATAGATTTCAAACATGAAAAAAGGAGAGTTTTATGCAAAAAACGTATTTAATGGTTAATAAGGACGAATTATTTGCTATGCTTATTTACAATAAGAAAACAGGAACATCTGTTTATAGAAACATCGGAAATAAAGATAATCTAATTGCATTCATTGCTCAACATTTAAATGGATTTAATTCTTTTGATAATTTCCTTTTAAAACAAGATTGGCAATTTGCAAAAAGCCAAGGGAAAGATTTAGGTAAGAAATTTGATCGTTGGTTAAGATCAGAAAAATTTGATCTATACTTATATGACACAAAAAACATTTTTTTCTCGCAAGCCTATTTTGCGCCACAAGCAAATCATCTTGAGTATAATACTGTATTTTATACCTTAGCAGGCAGGACAATTGATATTCGTAATTATATTGATGATGTAAGGGCATTTATTGTTGCCGGAAAGTTACTTGATGAACCTACACAAACTATGCAAAAGAAAAAATGCAGCCAAATCCGACATTCACACACAACTTATTCTTGTTCAAGAAGAAATCTTAAAGATATTTCTTTACAAAAAGAAATTTATGAAGAGGAAGGCTTGCATTTTCGAGATAGAGTTTTTGATAAAGATACACGGAAAAGAAAGGGGCGTCATAGCACAGGATGGAAAGATCATAAATATGCTAAACAATGGGAGCATAATTTGCAAAATAGAAAAGTTGAAGCTTGCTCACCGCGAATGTATTGGAAAGAAATTTTTACGCAAAGAGAAGATATACTCAACAAGCTGATAAAATTGGAAGATAATTTTTCTTTCGAAAAAGATAAAATGAATTCGTGAAAAAAGAACAATTGGAAAGGAAAAACAAATGAGAAGATTAAAAGGAAGTACAAGAGGAATCACGTTTTCTACTAATAAGGTTAATATAGGTGATCGATTTCGATATTTTGTTAATATCAAAGATAAAACAGTTTCAATTATTCCTGATGCAAATGGATCAATTGTTGCAAGCAAAAAGAGATCTGGGAAAAATGTTAAAGCATTATTCGATCTTCGCTCAAAGGAAGTAAAAGAGCTGATTCGCAATTCAGCATATATGGAAATTGAAGAAAAAGAAGAGGCTTTTGTTGTCCATGTATATGCTAAAGTTGCAAATAAAATATGCTTATTCCGCAAAAATAGAGTTTTATTGGACGAGATCCTTGGAGAAAAAACAGGGGAAATTGTCGTTCCATATAAAATGTTACAAGAAGCAATCGGTTCAACAGTAAGATATGAAAAATCTATTTTTTCAGATGAAGCTTATTTTGAGTATTTGCAATCAACAGTTCCGACATTCACAAAATATCCTGCTAAGGAAAAGTTGAAGAAAATTTATGATGTTGCGTCATTGTTTTCTGGAGCAGGTCTTTTTGATAAGGCTTGGTTGGATGGAGGAAGATTCCGATTCGTTTACGCAAATGATTTTTGTAAAGATGTTATTGAAACATACGAACATAATATTGGATCACACATTGTTTGTAAGGATATTCGGGATGTGCAGCCGCAAGAAATTCCATTCTCTGATCTTTTTGTGGCAAGTCCATGTTGTCAGGCGTTTTCCAATGCGAATAGACACAACATGAGAACAGAAGAAGCTGAAAAGAAAAGATTATTGATTGAGGAAGTAGGACGCTTGGCAGATGCAAAAAAGCCTAAAGTAGTAGTCATTGAAAATGTACCTCAATTATTGACAAAAGAAAATGGACTATATGTAAAGAGCTTTATGGATTCTTTGCCAGGTTATGAATTTACAGCTCAGGTTATTACAGATTCTGAAGTCGGAGGATATTCCGAAAGAAAACGGTGTATTATAATCGCATCTCGAATTGGCAAAATCGAGTTTCCTAAATTAACTGTCGTAACGCCGAAAACAGTAAAAGAAGCATTAGTAAAAGTAGATATGACGTGGTTTAATTATGATGATATTACAATTCCATCAGAAAAGACACAAACTAAAATGTCGTATGTAAAACCTGGAGGAAACTGGAAAGACATCCCTCCAGAAATTGGCGGATATGGCCCAAATACACAGAGTAACATCATGAGACGGTTAGATCCGGATAAGCCATCCATAACTTTAAGCAATTTCAGAAAATCTAATATTCTGCATCCATTTGAAAATCGAATCCTTTCAGTTTCTGAAGCGGCTGCAATTATGGGGTTAGAGAGAGACTTTCGATTTATTAGCGATTCGCTTTCTGCGAAACAGCAGATGGTTGCCAATGGCGTTACTCAAGCGATTGGAAAATTCGTAAAAAACGTTGTGCTTAAAAAACTGGATGAGTTTACTTATAGGAAGCCTAAAACTTCCAAAGTAGTGTTCGTGTGAAAAGATAAAAGCATATAATTTAGCGAATGTTTCAATTGTAACGGAATGAAAAGCAATACAAGACCGAGCAATATTACTCGATCTTTGTTTTTTGTCATTAGGCAATTATTAAATAACACATGCTAATATGTTGCAAAAATAAGAAGCACAAAAAACATGAAAATATCTGACATATTAATAATAAATAATAGCAAAACAAATTGTTATCGTATTATTAAATGTATTTGATTTTATAATACGGAAAGGAGACGTAAAATGAGGAGATACAAAATGAAAAAACAAAAAGACAAAAAGACATATCCCTAAAAAAAGCGTTGGCTGAAGACTTGATTATTGATAAGAGAAATGAGGATTATAAAACGCCAGAAGATTTATGTCAATTTACAGATTCTACTAAAAAATGTAAAAGTAGATAACGATTGTCTTCTTATATTTTGAAAATCTGACATATTGAATATGGAATTTAGAAATAAAAGAAAAAAGGAGAAAAAGTATGAAAAAAACAGTAAAAGAAATTTTTGAAGAAGGTAAAGCAATAAATCTTATGACTCCTGTTGGATATATTTACTTAAATGCAGATCAGGTAAAAAAGTTATGTCTGGTGAGAAAAAAAGTAATTATGAATGCTGGTGTTCGAGGAACAGAAATGCTTATTTCGACAGATTATTTATTTCCATGTGTAGCTATTGAAGGGGGATATAATCCGGATAATGATACGAATGAATATTTAGTTGATAATATCGCAGAATCGTTAACTGATGTATAGGTCGATACTTGAGATAAGACCTTGGAGGAATCCGAGGCCTTATTTTTTAAGGACATCTGACATATTAAATATAACAAAATGATAAGACGAAAGGAGAAAAAGAAATGTTGGAAAAATATTTAGAGTCTTTAAAAACAGCTTTTGAAAAATTAACAACTTTTAATAGTGCAGACGCTTCTATATTTGACTATTTCCAGACAGTTGGATGTGAATTTATCGTAATTCTTATTGGAATTGGTTATTTACTGGCTATTCTATGCATGGTCTTGACACCTTATTTTGGAACAAAGATGATCAAGAATGCTATCTATAAGAAATCTGGATGGAAAGAATTTATCGATAAGATAAAGGAAGTTCGGCTTATGTTATATGCTGTTAGTAATGAATTGGAAAACCTTTTAGGAGGACTTCATTTCCCGAAAGATAAAAAATTTAAGATTCCATCTCCCAAAAAACTCGTGGAAAGCGAGAAAATAATAACAGAATTAGCTGAATACACAAAAAGAGAATCAAGTTCTTTTATTAATTTTGAGGATTCTGAAAATATTGATTATTTTAGTATTTCGTGGGTTGGAGGAAAATGCCGGAATATTTCAAAACATTATTATGACTTCGATTTTCTTGATCTAAATGCTGAGGATAGAAAATATATCCCAGATGAAGTCTTGGATATCGAATCATATAATAAAAAGAAATTGTTGCCATACCGATACCTTAAATCAATGCGGAATAGATATCGGATTTCCTTAGTGTTGGCAGAAGCAATTTTCTGGATTGCATATATCGTTTTACTTATTCCGCTGATTTTGCTTATGTTTTAAGGAGTTGCATTATGAATAGAACGGAAATTATACGCAGTTTAAATGTTGAATATCAAAAAGGACTTCCAGATATTCCGAAAGACTCATCTGGATATTTGCAGGAATCTACAAATACCCTTATGTGTTTTGGCAATTGTGTTGCTAAGCAACCATCTGAGATCCGACGGGCGCAAATGTATTTTTCTCAAGTACAAATCGAGTTAAAAAAAAGGAGTTTGTCGGCCAGAAGATCTAGAAAAAATAGAGTATTGCAGAATTGCCGAAAACGCAATAACTGAATTGTTAAAAAATTCTGAAAAATAAGAAAGGTAAAAATATGAAAAGAAAAATTTTATATAATAGTAAGAATGCATTCACTGGATATTCTAAAGGCAAAATTGGTACTCCATTATCAATTACGGATAAAGAAGGCAATGTTTTAAAAGTTGGCGATACTGTTAAATATTTTCGACAGATTGGAGTTATCTTGTACAATCCAAATTGTGGGCGAAACGGAAAATATGGTGTGGCAATTTCTGATAGTATGTGGTACGGAGATAATCCATATGATATTGCGGCTTACGGTAAGTTCATTGAGATCCCAATGGATAATGGAGATAAAATTCATTTAGAAAAATTAGGATAAAAATATGAATGACATAGGCTGCATAATAAACAATAAAAAGGCGCAAGAAACATAAATTGTTTTTGCGCTTTTTTGTTTTCTAAAAAATATCTGACATATTAAATTTAGAAAATAATTTGTTTTTGAGAAAGGGAAAAAGCATGAAAAGTAAAATTGTAAAATTAGTAGTATTGGCAACTATCACAATTGTTGCAACAAGCGGATGTGGGAAACTATTGGGAAATCATTTAGAGGAAAATGTGGTTTCTTCTGAGAATGAGGTTGAAACAGAAGTAATGAATAAAGCAACAGAAGTAAACGAATTCGCTCAAAATGATAATAATACCAAAGAGTTAAAAGATGATGGAGCAACAGCTGAATGTGGAATAGTTGATCCGTCAAATATACATTTCTATATCAACGGAGAAAAGTATACAATCGGAGATGTGACATTACAGGATTTAATGGACAATGGAGTAACAATAGGAAACTATAAGAATACAGATATACTGGCTTTTATAGGTGATGCATCAGATTATGAGTACACGATAGAACTTGGAAATGGAAAAAGAGTTGGAATCGAGACGATTAACGATGTAGACGAGCCGGCACATACATCAGAATGTAAAGTATGGTACATTGGGTGGTGTGCAAGTGATGCAGGAGGATCAGATGCAATCAAGTTTGATTTTCCAACTGACATTACAGAGGATAAGCTAAAGGAAATCGCAGGAGAGCCAACAGAAGTAGAGCAATACGCTGATATAAATGAGCTTTCATACATTAAAGAAGCAGGAGAGACAGAGTGTGGAGGAAAGTATATATTCAGCTTCATAGATGGTGAACTGATAGGTGTCAGCTTATACTGGAAGCCATCAGTAGAGATATTAAACAAACAGCCTAGCGGCAGAGAATGGCAGTATTTCCCAGATTAGATTAAAGCATGGGAGTATAAAGGAATGAGTGAAGAACTTGAAGGGTTTATAATATTGGTATCTGGAATTGTAGTGTTCATCTATGGGTTGCTAAATTGGATCATAAACGGAAAGACAAGGGCTCAGAAGTTTATTGAGAAAGCACAGAAGAACGGATGTAAAGTACAGGCAGAATTAGTTGATTCATGGTATTTATATGAAAGTACACATAATGACTGTAATTATATTGAGAAAGCAAAGTACGAGTATAGAGTTGCAGGAAAGACATATTGCAAGACATATAAATTTGAGTGTGGTGTAACAAGGAGCATACCAAACAGCATCACACTGTACTATAGCAAGCATAATCATAAAAAGGTTGTGCCTAGTTGGAAAAATACAAAACAGGCGCAAGTAAGAACAGGGTGTGGGTTCACAGCACTTGCAGTATTTTGTACAATGTTTTTAGTAGCAAAGATACTGCAGCATATAGTATAAAACATTCGGGGGCAAAAACATGAATATTAAATCAGCAAAATGGGCAATAAAAGAACTTGAGAAGACAGAGCTAAGACGTGTAGCATGGGAAATGAAAAGGAATATAAACCTTGTAAGGAGAGACATGGCATTATGCACATTATTCTACATATTCGGACTTGTTCCACTGATTATATCACCATCATTGGACAGGCTTATATTCGCAGTCATAATGTGCATAATACCAGTGCCAACGATTCTCAGCACAAGAAAAAGATATGAACTCACAGCGTTAAGTATATACAATGAGTGGTTTAGGCAGGCAAGTGAGATAGAGAGGCAGGACATAGAAAAGTTCATGGACTACTATACAGAGAAGACAGGGCTGATAAAGTAACTAAGCAGTAGCATATAAAATATTATGAAAGGTTTTGGGACAGATGAGAAAAAGATTAAGAACAGGATTAAAAACAGTAGCAGTAATGGCAGCAGCAACAATGGCAATCACAGGCTGTGGAGGAAAACAGGAAGTAAACGGGCTTAACGAGGGAAAAGTAGTTGAGAACCAGCAGAAGTTTACAGAGCAGGATGGAACAGAGACAACAGAGAGTAAAGTAGAAGACATAGTGGCGGAAGATCAGGTTGCAAACGCAACATACAATGATCCGGCACAATTAGGTGAATGGGTTGAAGTAAAGTGTGGAGTAATTGATGATGAGGAATACACACATAAGAGTGATTCACACGGAAAAGCATACCTACGAATTACAGATGTTCTCAACAGCGAAAATTCAAAGGAATATTATAGAGAACATATACAGGGATGGGAGTCCAGTTGGACAGATGACATGATCGGACTAAACAAAGTTGACATGGATGAGGATGGCAAAACGCAATGGAACGTAGTTAAGTATGATATATATTTTCCGTCAGATTTTTCAGAGTGTGGCACATGTTATCCTGATTTAGATAATACCGTGCTGTTTTATTATGCTGTAGGAGATGACAATATAGATTTAGTAGATAACGAAGACACAAAGCAGACTTGGGCATACGGAGAGTTGCACAGCCTATCAATGGAAATGTGTGGAACAAAGGCAGACCGTGAATATGATGAGAATTGGCAGGAAACACACAAGATAGATGAAGAGTATTACAAATCCGGAGTGAGAGACAGAGGGACATTGAGCAGCGGCTGGATAATGTTTTGGACGCACATGGAACCAGATCAAACATTTAAAATTGATGTAAGACCGCTAAGCGAGAGGTACACTGGAAGCGGAAGTAACGACTACTACAATCCACATGAATCCAGATCAGTGCATGATGGAAGTTATACAGAAAAATATCTCAC
>OGNZ01001189.1_pt1 | contig 11954 bp, 8 predicted proteins | sample 1573601 | NCBI WGS metagenome assembly OGNZ01 (sample SAMEA2582009, study PRJEB24529) | metagenome | biome: Human gut stool | place: China | collected 2011
AGCTGGGAGAGCATCTGCCTTACAAGCAGAGGGTCATAGGTTCGAGCCCTATAGGCCCCATTTTTATGTTTGAAATGAAGGAAAACGTCTTTATGCGTATGCATAGAGGCGTTTTTTTATGTTTTGAAATTATTTGTATTTATGGCACATTGACGAAAAACGAAAGAATAGCTATGATGGAGTAATACAAGTACCGGGAAGGTGGGGAAAATAATGGAGCAGCGCATTATGCAATATCGAAAACAGATAGATGAATGGCTGACAGAAATGGAGCAGAACGTGCAGACATTGTCACAGCACGGTGAATACTCAACGCAGGCTGTACAGAGGCAGACGCATACACAGAAAACTGACACAGAGAAAACTGACATAAAGAAAACTGACATAAAGAAAACTGACATAAAGAAAACGGATACCGAGGAACAGACCATGCAGGAAATGGTTCAGGACAAGCTTAAGGAGCATCTTGTGCAGGTGGGATTTTTCCAGCATGAGCGTCTGATCCATCTGATCGTTACGGTGACTTTTGCGTTGTTAGAGATGCTGGCGATCGTCATAAGTGTGATCTCCGACAGCTTTTTTACCTTATTACTCCCCATAGTGATCCTGATCCTGCTGATCCCATACATCCGCCACTACTACATCCTGGAGAACGAAGTGCAAAAAATGTATGGACAGTACGACCGGATGCGGAGACTGCAACAGACAGCAGCCGGGAGCAAAATCGAAAAACCAGATAGATAACAGAAACAATACAGTGAAAATAAACAAACGAAAAAGATAAGGGCAAAGTTATGAGGACTTCGTATAGTAAAAAACATAAAGCAGGAATATCTGTTCTGTCCGGACTGACTGCGGCGCTCCTGTTACTTACTGGCTGCAGCAAGTCCGAAGAGACGGTCTATCAGATCCCGGAGGACAGAAAACTGATCGTCTATACCGCTCACAAAGCAGATGTATACGAACCGATCATCAAGGAATTTGAGGAACGTACAGGGATTTTTGTAGAGCTCAAAGCAGGAGATACTTTGGCACTTTTTGATGAATTACAACAGGATGCACCCGGTACCTTTGACGTCATGTTCGGTGGAGGTGTTGAAAATTTTGAGGAGTGCAGAGACTATCTGGAACCTTATAAAGTCAGCGAAATAGATCAAATTGCGGAACAGTATCGCACGGAGGGAGATGCCTATACGCCCTTTTCTGTGCTGCCGACTGTATTTATCTATAACAATAAACTGGTCTATCCCGTAGCGGCTCCCAGAACCTGGGAGGAATTGCAGACCGATCGTTGGAAGGGAAAGATCGCGTTCGCAGATCCCACGAAATCCGGCAGTAGTTATACAGCACTCTGTACGATGCTTCAGGTATCGGATCAGGATGAGCAGAAGACGCTGGAGGATTTTACCGGTGCACTGGATGGTTACCTGTCACCCTCATCTGTAGCAGTACTGGAGGAAGTCAATGCCGGAACCAGACTGGTAGGTATTACCACAGAGGGAATGGCGAGACAAAAGATTCTGGAAGGGGCAGATATTACAGTGATCTACCCCACGGACGGCACCAGTGCCATACCGGACGCTACAGCGATCGTCAAGGGCGCAAAGCATATGGAAAATGCTAAATTATTTCTGGAATTTACCGTCAGTAGTGATGTACAGAGACTGGTGGAGGAAGCCTTTTTCCGGAGAACTGTCCGCAATGATATGGAAGAGTATGCAGCACCGGAGCAGACAAAATTAAAAACGATCGATTATGATATTCATTGGGCTTCTCAGGAAAAGGAAAAAATTCTGAACACATGGGAGACGTTACAGGGGAGAACAGATGAAAAAGTGGATTAAAAAGTCGTTTCACAGACAGTTGCTGGTCTGCTTCGGTGTAGTTGCGTTATTGCCGTTATTGCTTTTTGGGGTATTCCTGATCCAGACTATGGAGACCAAGATCAACAGCGATTATGAGAAAAAAGTAACAGAGCAGGCGGAACAGATAGATGCTGGCATATTGGAATTGTTTCAGGAGTTCGAGACGGTAGTGGAGAATATAAATGCTAACACCCGGATCGTGGAACAGATAGGTGAAGATGACACCTGGTCGAAGAGCAAGATTTACCTGCAATTCTATCGGGAAGTGGCTGATTACAGAGAATATGCCCAATTTGATCTGTATGATAAAAACGGAAAATGTATTTACACTACGGCACAGGGAAGTGCCAAGACAGATCTGCCGGTATACTGGGGCATCCTGAAAGCAGTCGAGGATAGTAAAGAGACGCTGGTGCTGCGGCGTGCAGATACTAATGACAGCAAGATTTTATTTTATGCAGCGGGTAAACTTATGGGAAAAGACGGTATACCGGAAGGTTATATTGTGATCAGCATGCGCGCAGAAAATTTTGAAAAAGTGCTTCATGATAAGGGAAATGCCAAAGCGGAGATAGCAATCATGGACCCCTTCTGGAGAACCATTTATGATAATGGTAACCTGCAGGAAGAGCAGATCCGGGAAGAACTCATGGTTGGTCATAAGCTGCTGGGAGTATATCGTGCCGGAGAACTGCTGGTCCAGCCGCTGGGAGACAGTGGATTGTATACTGCATTGTCCTGTCCCAGCGTGTTTTCAACAGAAGTATTGAACTCCATGTACAGTGTGTTGATCGTGATGCTGACCATCAGTGTCATTCTGTGTGTTTTGGTGGCTTCCCGGCTGGGTAGAAATATGACCCGTCCTATCGAACGGATGAATACGGCCATGCGTACACTGCAGGAAGGAGACCTTACTGTCAGGATCGTCTCCGACAGAGAGGACGAGCTGGGACAGATGTCCCGGAACTTTAATATCATGGCCAACGAACTGGAGCAAAGCGTGCAGGATAAGGTGGAGAAGCAGAAGGAACTCAATGCTTCCCATATTGCCATGATGCAGGCACAGCTGAATCCTCATTTCCTGTATAACACACTGGACACCATGAAATGGGTGGCGAAGGCCAACCATATCCCGGAGATCGCTACCATGGCGGCGGGACTGGCGAAGATCCTTAGGACCAGTATCTCCAAGAGACAGTTCATCTATCTGAAAGAAGAACTGGAACTGGTGAACTGTTATGTAGATATCCAAAAGATCCGTTTCAATGATAAGTTCTCGTACACCGTGGATCTGCAGGAGGGACTGGAAGAGTGTGTGATCCCAAAGCTGATCATACAGCCCATCGTGGAGAACTCGGTACTGCACGGATTAAAGGAGAGTGAAGAAGGAAATATCCTTGTGCGGATCACAGAACAGGAAGATGTTCTGTGTATTGAAGTAACCGATGACGGCTGTGGCGCTCCTGAAGAATGGATGGATGCCATCAATCACAGAAGACAGGAGCAGCTGGTGGGACATATCGGAGTATCCAATGTGGACACGATCATCCGGCTGACCTATGGGGAAGAATACGGCATTCATATGGAGAGTCTTACCTTAAACGCCGAAAACCCTACGGACGGACAGCGAACAGAAGAGGAAGGCGAAGTCCACGGTACGAAAGTGACATTACGATTGCCGGTAAGATACGGAGAAGCCTGAGGAACCGATACAGAGCAACGGACAGAGAGGAATTTTTACCGGATAGTGGGGAATATACAGAAAACGGGAAGAGACAATGGAGGGAGTAATACGATGTACAAAGTGATCGTGATCGATGATGAGATGCTGGTGCGCAGAGGAATCGTGATGGAGACAGACTGGCAGGCACTGAACTGTGTCGTCGTGGCGGAAGCCGGCAATGGGATCGAAGGACTGGAAGCCGTGCGGAAATATCATCCGGATCTGCTGATCTGCGATATCCGTATGCCCAAAATGGACGGCATCGAAATGCTGAAGGAACTGCGGGCAGAAGGCAATGATGTCAGTGTGATCTTTTTAACTGCTTACAGTGAATTCTCCTATGCGCAGAGCGCCCTGAAATTATTGGCCAGTGACTATCTGTTAAAGCCTTTTGGAGACGGGGAACTGGAACAGGCAATGAACAATGCACTGGAGAAACGTAAGAGGACACAGGAAAAATTGGAAAACAGCAAAGATGAGCCGCTTCCCGAACTGGTCTTAAATAAAGGCGATAAGAGCAAATATGTCATGGCAGCTGTAGACTATATTTCCGTTCATTATGGGGATCCGGAATTGTGTGTGGCAGAGATCGCAGAGCACCTGGGGATCAGTGAAGGACATTTGAGTCATACATTCAAGAGGGAGACGGATTACACGGTGGCGGCATACATCACCAGAGTTCGTATGCGCACTGCCATGAAACTGTTGAATGACTGCCGGAATAAGGTGTATGAAGTTGCGGAGCAGGTGGGCTATCGTGATGTTGCACATTTTTCCAGCAGCTTTAAGAGGATTGTTGGTGTTACTCCCTCTGAATACCAGGATAGAAGCATGTAAAACCACAAAGATGCACAAAAGAAACGATAAAATATCAGAAAAACTATACATAGTATCAGAAATATTAAAATAATAACAGTTTTGCCTTATACAAATTGCTGAATTCCCAACGTATAATAGAATCATCAGAACGGAAGTGGGAAACATCCCATTCCAAGTACGTGGACCATGAAGGGTTATACAAACTATATGTTTCAAGGGAGGACAGCATATGAAGAAAAGAGTAGTATCGTTACTTATGATCTGTGCACTGAGTGTTGGTATGTTAGCCGGATGCGGCAGCAGCGAGACCCAGAACCAGGCAACTGGAAGCGCAGATAACACACAGACAGCCGGAACCGAGACGGTGGCAGAGACCAAGACCCCGGAGGTAGCCGACGACGCAAATCTTACTGCAACTCAGCAGATCATCAAACAGGCAGAAGGAATGACCATGGAGGAACTGGCACAGAAGGCCATCGAAGAATCCAACGGCAAGACCTTTTACGGTGTAGGTAATTCCAGCCGTGGTAAAGCAGCACTTCCTCTGTTCATCGAGTATCTGCAGTCTATTGATCCTTCTTACAGCATGGAATTTGACTGGCAGCAGCCTAAGAACAACAAGATCTTTGAACAGCTGACCGCTGATTCCCTGAAGCCGGAAGGAACCTTCGCAATGACCCTGATCCAGGATGGTAATCAGATCGAATCCAAGATGACACAGACCGGAATACTGGATACGTTCATTCCCAAGGAATGGGCAGAGGCTAACGGAACCACACCAGATGCGGTGGACGGTTATCTGGCATTACAGACGCTGAATAAGGTATTCGAATACAACTGTACCGGAGATAAAGTATATGACAACTGCTGGGACTTCGTAGCGGAAGGAACTCACGCATTGTTTATGGATATTGATTCCGAGGTTGTAGGTAAGAATTTCCTGTACATGCTGACCGAAGACAAATACGCAGCCATGTTAAAGGATGCTTTCAATGCATTACCCGCTGATGAGCAGGCTTACTTCCAGCCCACGATTGATGAGATGGAATCCGAGGCAAATGATTTAGGCTTAGGCGCTGATGGTAAATATGCCCTGGCATGGATCAAACTTTGGGTAGGCAGCTACAATGCCCAGACCGATGATGGACCTATCTGTAATACGCTGGTATCCGATTCCGCTACCGATCAGTGTGGACTGTTAGTATACAGTAAGCTGCGCTCCGTAGAAGAATCCGCAGGTGTATCTGTGAACAATATCAGGGTTGCCGCTTATCAGGATGGTTATAAGGGAATTGGTGGCTACGGTTACTGCCATTATCTGTTTGTTACCGATAACAGCCCGCTGCCCTGGACTGCATGTGCTTTCATCGCATACATGACCTGTACGGAAGACGGCTTCAGCGCATGGGGCAAAGACATGGGCGGTTATTCCGCTAACCCTGAAGTGGCAAAGGCAATCGAAGCTACCTATCAGCACAGCACCGGCGGTAATGATGAGAACGGTAATGTTGTATACGAGAGCAAGAATGACAGAGGCTTCGACTGGTGGTCTACCGATGGCGAACTGGTGCTGGAAGATCCTGAGTACTGCGCATCCGTATCCTTCACGGTAGGAAGCTGGATCGAACTGTTACCGAAGTATACTGCTGAGTGATATGAGTGATATATGATATAGAAAAGTGACTATTCGTCCTGTCAGAATAAGAAAATCTGCTACATCATGCCTGCATGTAAGTAGCAGTTTTCTTATTCGCAGGGGTGGATGGTTTACAGGACCAAAAGCTTGTATTGGGAAGAGAGGTTAACCATGAATCAGAGTGCCACAAAAAAAACAAGCAAGATGGTGATTGTTCTGAACAAGATCAAGACGTATTTCTCCAAGCCACAAAATATCATTCTGCTTCTGTTTGGTATCGTACTTACTTTTACCACAGTGGCGCCGATCGTGGCAATCGTCGAGGATACCTTCAAGATCCATCCAGGCACCATCGATGCACATCTTACCGGAAAAGCAAGCGGATATTCCGTTGCCAACTATGTGGATCTGTTCACCAGTAAACTGGCGAGAACAAATCTGTGGACACCGCTGTTAAATACTGTTCTTTTGGCAGTCTTTACCTGCCTGATCTCCATTTTGTTCGGCGGTTTGTTCGCATTCTTAATTACGAGAACCAATTTAAAATGTAAAAAATATCTAAGCTCCATTTTTATTTTCCCCTACATCATGCCCCAGTGGACACTGGCAGTGGTATGGCAGAATGTATTCAACAGTAATGTAGTCACCGGAACCTCCAACGGACTGCTGGCTTCGCTTTTTAATATTACGATGCCGAAATGGTGGTGCTTGGGATTGTTCCCCAGTGCAGTGGTATTGGGACTGCATTACGCCCCCTTTGCCTACATACTGATCGGCGGCATCTTCCGCAACATGGATGCCAATCTGGAGGAAGCAGCGACGATTTTGGATACACCGAAGTGGAAGACCATGTTCCGCATTACCTTACCTATGGTAAAGCCGGCGATCCTTTCCACGATCCTGCTGGTATTCGGAAGCGCCATGGGAAGTTATCCCGTACCTCACTATCTGGGACTGACCACTCTGTCCACCAAGTACATCTCCATGAACTCCAAGTATACCGGGGAAGCCAGTATTCTTGCCATCATCATGATGATCTTTGGTGTGGCGATCCTGTTAATGAACCAGATGAGCTTAAAGAGCCGTAAGAATTATACGACGGTTACCGGTAAATCCGGACAGATCTCCAAGATCAACTTAGGAAAGGTTGGAAAATATCTGATCGCGGTCATTCTGATCGTTATCACCTTCTTCACCAGTATTTTCCCAATCCTGTCCTTCGCACTGGAGACTTTCCTTCCGAATCCGGGAGATTACAGTTTCCTGTACACCATGGATTCCAGCGCGCTGACCACCAAGTGGTGGCTGACGGATAACAACGGAGCCGGTGCTCTGTACGGACAGCCCGGTATCCTCCACAATCCGCTGATCTGGAGAGCATTCAAGGGAACGATGTTAGTCGCTGTATGTTGTGCTCTGATCGCAGGTACCATCGGTACTCTGATCGGTTATGCAGTATCCAAGAACCGGAGAAGCAAGTGGGCAAATTACGTCAATGGTGTGGCATTCCTGCCGTACCTGATGCCGTCCCTGGCAGTGGGCGCAGCCTTCTTCATCCTGTTCTCCAATGACAAGATCAACCTGTTCAATACTTACACATTGTTGATCATCGCAGGCGTGATCAAGTACATTCCTTTCGCCAGCAGAAGTGCACTGAACTCCATGCTGCAGCTATCGGGAGAAATTGAGGAAGCGGCCATCATCCAGGATATTCCCTGGTACAAGCGGATGCTGCGGATCATCATTCCGATCCAGAAGTCTTCCATTATCAACGGATATATGCTTCCGTTCATGACCTGTCTGCGAGAGCTGTCCCTGTTCTTACTGCTATGTACGCAGGGCTTTATCCTCTCCACGACACTGGATTATTTCGATGAGATGGGACTGTATGCATTTTCCAGCGCCATCAACCTGATCCTGATCGTAACGATCCTGATCTTTAACACTTTGGTAAATAAACTGACCGGGGCCAGCCTGGATGAAGGTATCGGAGGTAAATAACTATGCCGGAAATCAAATTAACACATGTTACAAAACGTTGGGGAAAATTCTATGCGGTAGATGATCTGAGTCTGGATATGGAGGACAATTCCTTTATCACTCTGCTTGGTCCCTCCGGTTGCGGCAAGACCACTACCTTACGTATGATCGCCGGTCTGGAGACCCCTACCAGCGGGCAGATCAAGATCGGAGACCGGGTGGTATTCGACAGTGAAGCGGGAATCAATGTTCCTGCAAATAAGAGAAAAGTCGGATTCCTGTTCCAAAACTACGCACTGTGGCCGAACATGACGGTATACCAGAACATCTCCTTCGGACTGGGCAATATCAAGGAAGAACTTCCCGTGATCGATGAGGATGCCAAAGCTTTAAAAAGTATGATCAAGGCACTGGAGAATCCGGGAGAGCTGGTAAAACTCATTGAGGAATGTAGAGATAAAAAGGGAAAATTAGACCTGGATATGGTCTACCTGAAGCTGATCGATAATTATACCATTTCTATCTATACTGCAAAGGAGCTGTATAATTATAAACTCCACGAGGCAGCAGACAAAGAAAGTGTATCAAAACAAAAGAAGCAGGAACTGACTGCCAAGCTGGACAGCATCCTGGCAGGTCATAAGGAAAAAGGGGAAGAGCTTAACGAGAAATTCGAAGTCGTATCCGGTGGCAAGGTAGTAACCAGGGTCAGAAAATATTCCAAGGAAGAGATAGACCTGGCGGTACGCAGAGTATCTCGTATCGTTAAGATCGGAATGTTCATGAACCGTTATCCCGCAGAACTGTCCGGTGGACAGCAGCAGAGAGTTGCTATTGCCAGAACACTGGCACCGGAACCCCAGGTACTGTTCATGGATGAGCCACTGTCTAACCTGGATGCGAAACTCCGTCTGGAAATGAGATATGAACTGCAGCGTCTGCATGTAGAGACCGGAAGCACCTTCGTATATGTAACCCATGACCAGATGGAAGCTATGACACTGGCAACGAAGATCTGCCTGATCAACAACGGTGTGCTGCAGCAGTATGAAGCACCGTTGACTGTGTACAGCAGACCCAATAACCTGTTTGTGGCTGATTTCGTAGGAAATCCTTCCATTAATTTTATCGAAGCCAAGGGTGTGCAGAATGAAAACGGCAGCCTGGATGTGACGATCTTAGACGGTAGAAAGGCAAAGTTTGTTCCGAAAGAACATCTGGATCTGCAGAGATGGTTTGCAGAGAGAGATAAGAACGAAGCCGATGAGGTAGCCCGTCACAAAGAGAAAATGCAGGATAAGAAAGCTGTGGAGAAATCCAATAAGGATGAAGTCTTCAAGTATCATATTGCCAGAGTGAACGAGGACGATTACGCACTGCAGGAAGCTCCCGTGATCACCAACGAGGATTTTGTCATCGGTGTACGGCCCGAAGCCCTGCAATTGCACGATGGTGCAGGACTGGACGGCGTGATCTACGGTGCCATGCCCACGGGTATGGAATCCACGATTAAGCTTCGTATCGGTGATTTCCTGTTGACCGGTGTAGTCTTCGGCAATACCGCCTACAAGATCGGCCAGGAAGTGAAGTTCGAGATCGGTGGAGAAGATATTCTGTTATTTGACAGAAAATCCGGAAAACTCATTACAGCCGGCAGACTGCAGGTATAGTCATAAACACAGGTGATTCAGCATCTTAAAAAAACGTATCGGAAAACGAGACCGAATGTCTCACTACCGATACGTTTTTGTTGTAATCGAACAAAGATTCGTATATAATGAATATGTCTGCAAAACGAGAACATCAAAGATGCAGTTTTGCGAATGAGGTTCTGCATCGTTACAATCTTTTGCAACAGGTGCTACAGGGTTAATGCGGGAGGCAGCAATATGAAAATCATCCATTGTGCGGATATCCATCTGGATTCCAAAATGAGTGCAAATCTGACCAAAGAAAAAGCGAGAGAACGTAAGACGGAATTGTTGACCACCTTTCAGAATATGGTTGCATACGGGGCAGAACAGGGCGTGGCGGCGATCATTATTGCAGGGGATCTGTTCGATACGAAAAACGTATCCGCTACCGCCCGGAATGTGGTAAAAGACTTAATTCAGGGACATCCCCAAATAGCTTTTTATTACTTACAGGGGAATCATGACGAAGGAAGCTTTACGTCCAGTCTTTCGGAACTTCCGGAGAATCTTCATCTATTCGGGAACAACTGGACAAGCTATGAACTTTCAGGGACGGAGAATACCTCCGGTAAGGGAGTTGCAGTTACCGGGGTGGAACTGACACCGGAAAACAGCGGAAGCATCTATCATACATTGTCTCTGGACGCAGATCAATGCAACATTGTAGTCCTGCATGGGCAGGAATCGGAATACAGTGCGAGAGATAAGGCGGAGATCATTCATCTGACGGCATTGAAAAATAAGGGAATTGATTATCTTGCCCTGGGACACATCCACAGCTATAAAAAAGAGCGTCTGGATGCGAGAGGCGTCTATTGCTATCCCGGCTGTCTGGAGGGCAGAGGGTTTGACGAATGCGGAGAGCATGGTTTTGTGATGCTTGACATTGATGAGCTGACAGGTACAATTGACAGTACTTTTATTCCTTTCGCATCCCGGAAGCTCTATACCATTCCGGTGGATATTACCGGTTGTGAATCCACGACGGAAATCCTGGAACGGATGAGAGATGAGACAGCCGGGAAAGGTTACCCGGAGAAAAGTCTGATCAAGTATGAACTGGTCGGGAAAATAGATGTGGAAAGTGAAAAGGATATTGATTTTCTGCTACATCAGTTCAGCCACCTTTTTTATTTTGTGAAGATTAAGGACAGCTCTGCGTATCTGGTGGATTATGCTGCTTTTGCAAAGGATAAGTCCTTAAAGGGAGAGTTTATCCGTACTGTCATGGGCAGAGCGGAACTGCCGGAAGAGGACAAGGCGACAGTGATACATTACGGATTGCAGGCACTGGCCGGATAGGAGATCCTGGACGCATGAAACTGATCAAATGTCACATTGAGAATTTCGGAAAACTAAGTGACTTTACATATGATTTTACAGATGGCTGCAACACCGTCTGTGAGGAAAACGGCTGGGGAAAAAGCACACTGGCTGCATTCTTACGCGTTATGCTGTTTGGATTCCGGAATGAAGGGAAGAGAGATCCGCTGGAAAATGAGAGGAAGAGATACAGTCCCTGGCAAAAGGGCGTCTACGGCGGAGAACTGCAATTTGAAAGTGAAGGAAAGCAATATTCTGTCCGCAGAACCTTCGGAAGTAAAAGCGCAGAAGATGAATTTCAGCTGACAGATACGAAAACAAATCTGCCATGCAGAGATTTCACACAAAATCTGGGAGAAGAGTTGTTCCGGATCGACGCAGGATCCTTTGAACGAACGATTTTCATCTCACAGAATGACTGCGAGACCTTTGTTACGGACGGCATCAATGCCAAGATTGGGAATTTGGCGGAGAATACGGACGATATCAATAATTTTGAGACAGCGGACAAGCGGTTGAACGATCTGTTAAACAGCATGTCACCCTCTCGTAAGACCGGATCGCTCCGTCAGAGCAAGGACCGCATTACGGAACTGAAGACGCAGATCCGTAACGGGCAGGAGATACACAATACGATGGAAAGTATTGATACCCGGAAAAAGGCGGCGATCGAGGAGAGAGAAAAGCTTTCTGCGGAACTGACAGAACTGCAGGAGAGACAAAAGGAACTGGGAATTTATAAGGATCAACAGGCGAAAAAAGAGAAGTACCTGGATCTGCGTGCAAAAATGGCACAGAGACAGCAGACTTTAAAAGAAGCGGAAAGCTATTTTAACGGCGTGATACCAAAAGGGGAAGAATTACGCGAAAAAACAGCCATCTGCAATCAGGGGATTTCTGTCCGCAACGCAATG
>OGNZ01001196.1_pt1 | contig 11865 bp, 9 predicted proteins | sample 1573601 | NCBI WGS metagenome assembly OGNZ01 (sample SAMEA2582009, study PRJEB24529) | metagenome | biome: Human gut stool | place: China | collected 2011
GCCGTTTTTATTCCACCAGCAAAGCTGGTGGTTGTCGCTCGCTCAAGCTACCCAAAAATAAAGAAGGCCGCTGCACAGTTTCCTGTGCAGCGGCCTTCTTCTGGTTGCGCCAGCAGGAGTCGAACCTACGATGGGGGAGTCAAAGTCCCCTGCCTTACCGCTTGGCGATGGCGCATCATGCAAAACAGTATAGCATATTTTCCGCTGTTCCACAAGAGGTGCGCCGCATTTTTGCAGCTTTTTCTGTGCGCTGTCTGCCGCACTTGCGGCGGTTTGGGTCGGTTTTTGGGCTTTGCGGCCGGGCCCCTGCGTTTTCCATATTCTTCCATGTTTTTACGAAAGGCAAGTTTTGCGGGACGCGTTTTTCAAAAAACACAGTCCGCAGGGGGCACAAGATTCATATTGCAAAGGTGAAATTTATTTTTTCCTGATTTTTCTTATTATTTTCTCAAAAGACTGTATTTTTTGTTGCGGTTCTGGTACACTGGATGTGATAAAAATAAGTTGAAGAAACTACGCCGATGTCCGGGCTGTCCCCGGGCGGGGCAGTGTCTCCATCTTTGTGAAGGAAAGCGAGGGATCTCATGAAAAAATTCCTGAAAACGCTGGTGGTCGGGCTTTGCCTGTTCACGCTGCTGTGCTGCGCACTGCCGGCTGCATTTGCCGCCGACAAAACTTCAGGGAGCAAAAAGGAAGAGAACGTGTACGCCATTGGTATGGATGCCCAAGGCGGCATCTGCTCCACCGTGGTAACCTACACGAACCTGTCCGGCAAACTGGAGAGCACGCCCGAGCAGCCTACCATGACGGGCTACTCCTTTGATGGCTGGTACACCGAGCCGGTGGGCGGCAGCAAGGTGACCACCTCCACCGTGTTCACCTCCGACGCCACCATCTACGCCCACTGGACTGCCAAGGCCGGTACTTCTACCGTGCCGCAGCCCACCACCCAGCCTGCCGCCCAGTGGCAGAAGTATGTAGGCCCTGCCCTTGTGGCCGGTGCCCTGCTTACCACCCTGCTGGTCTCCACCATGTTCTGAACACTGCTGTAAACACAATGATACCATTGAAGAAAGGGATCTTACCATGACTACTTCTACCATGAAAATGCCCGCCAGCTATTCCGCTATCGAAGCTGAGGAGATGACCTATCTGGACGGCGGCGCCAGCAACGCTTATCAGTCCTTCCTGGACATCGGCAAGGTGTTCAACTACATTGCCCGCATCTTCTCCGGTGCAAGCTCCATCATCAACAATGTTAACGTCATCTACCAGTCCTTTGTATCGCTGAACAGCCTGCTGGGCAGCTTCGGCAAGTAAAAGCATCACCCCAAAGTTCAGATCCGGGAGCCGCGCTTTTTTCGAAAAGTGCGGCTCCCGTTTTTCGTACACGCTGTAATTCAGTGCATTACCGCGCAGCACTTCACGTTCCAGAATTGTGAACAAACTTTTTAAGCTTTTGGGGGGTCAGTGGCCGTTTTTTGGGCTTTTTCTATATAAAAAGCAAAAAAATGCGATATTTTTTCGGCTTTATCTCTTGATTTTGTGTCTGATTTGTTATATTGTTGTTACATGGAATGTGCTAAAATAAGATAGTTTATAAAAGGTCTCTCCAGCTGCGCAAGTTGCGTGGCAACAAGTGAGTTTTCAGGCATTTTCTTTAAGTTTTTTCGGTATTTTCGAAAAAAATTTCATTATCTTTACATTCGGGAGTTTGTACGCAAATGGCAGATCGTGAACTGCGGCGGATGCACCGCGCTGAACTGATAGAGATCATCTATGCGCTGAAGCAGAGCGAGGACCAGCTCAAGGCGCAGAACGCCGCGCTTACCGCGCAGCTGCAGGACCGGCAGCTGCGGCTGGAAAGCGCCGGTTCCATCGCGCAGGCCGCGCTGGAGCTGAACAACGTGTTCGCCGCCGCGCAGGCCGCCGCCGATGACTATCTGCACTCGGTGCAGGCCAGTCTTGCGGACACCAACGCCACCGCCGCCAATACCCTTTCGCAGGCGCGCAGCGAGGCCAAACGCATTCTGGAGCAGGCACAGGCAGACGCCGACAGCCTGAAAGCGCAGGCGCAGCAGGAATGCGACGCCATGACCGCCGCCGCCGCGCAAAAACGCACCCAGACCGAGGCCGACTGCAAGGCCATGGTAGAGCGCGCCGAGCAGGAGGTGCAGCAGCGCTGGCAGGCATTTGACCACAAGGCCAACGAGCTGCTGGATCAATACCGCAGCACTGACGGCCTGCCTTCGGAGGAAACATGAAAAAACGCGATATCCGGTTCGCTTCCATCCCTTCCACCGAGGAAGTGGCCGCAGAACGTGAGCGTCTTGCGTACCAGAGCCGCTACCAGCGGGTGCTGCGCAGTACGATCTATATTCTGGTGGTGGTGGCCGCAGCAGCCGTGCTGCTGGCCACGCTGTTTTTGCCGGTGCTTCAGGTCTCTGGCGACAGCATGAACCCTACGTTGAACGACAAGGACATTATCCTGCTGGTAAAATCCAACCACATTGAAAACGGCGAGTTATGCGGGTTTTACTGGCAGAACAAGCTGCTGCTCAAGCGCATCATCGGGCAGCCCGGTGATGTGATCGATATGGACGTGAACGGCGTGGTCTCGGTAAACGGCGTGGCGCTGGACGAACCCTATGTGGACGCGCTGACCGTGGGCGAATGCGACATCCGGTTCCCCTATCAGGTGCCGGAAAACCGCTACTTCGTGCTGGGCGACCACCGCTCCACCTCCATCGACAGCCGCAGCAGCGTGATAGGCTGCGTTGAAAAAAGCCAGATCGTTGGCAGGGTGTTCCTGAGGATATGGCCCTTGTCCAGCTTCTCGTTGATCCATTGACCCCGGGAGGAGGTATTCCGTTATGAACGACATTCTTAAAACGTACATGGAGCGGTTCCGCGAGAACCGGCACACCCTGCGGCGCTACACCGCATTTGTGCTGGCACTTGCCATGATCACCACCCTGTTCGTGAACTGGCAGCTGCATGGCGTGGGCATCTCGATGACCGCGCAGTACCAGTGCGGCGAGGAGGAGCACACCCACACGGCGGATTGCTACACCAAGGTGCTCACCTGCGGTTACGAGGAAGGCGAGCTTGAAAATGCGGACGAGGTGGCCGCCGCTGCTGCGACCAGCCAGCCCACCGTTGAGGCTGAGCCCATGCCGCTGGCACTGGAGCCGCAGATCGAGTTTGTGCCCCACGAGCACACCGAGGACTGCTACACCGAGGTGCAGACCCTGACCTGCATGGAGGAAGAGCACGTCCACGGTGACGACTGCTTCGACCCTGAGGACGGCAGCCTGATTTGCGATAAATTTGAGCATACCCACGACGAAAGCTGCTATACCACCGAGTACGAGCTGACCTGCGGTTTGGAGGACGGCGAGCTTGTGGAGCAGGTGGTGGAGCCCCCCCAGAGCGCCGAGCTGGCGGCTATGGCTGTGGCCGAGCCTGTGGCACTGGAGCCGATGGTGAACACCGTGGAGCCCATCTACCACCACCATACCGATGCCTGCTACGAGGAAGTGCTCACCTGCCCCTTGCCGGAGCACCACCACACCGTTGCCTGCCTGAGCGACACCTCCGCCGACCTTGAGACCCCCGAGGAGTGGCAGGCCGCCAACGCCGAGGCCGTGATGACCGGCAACTGGGCCGAGGACCTGCTCAGCGTGGCGCAGACCCAGCTGGGCTACGAGCAGAGCGAGAAAAACTTTGAGATCGACCCCGCGGACGGCGTGACCCTGCGCTACTACTCCCGCTACGGTCAGTCCTACGGCAACCCCTACGGCGAGTGGGACGTGATGTTCCTCTCTTACTGCCTGAAGTACGCCGGTATCCCCCAGAGCGCTATCCCGCAGGAGGCCAGCGTGCTTGCCCTGCGCAGTTCCATGAGCGACATGGACTGGTTGCTGGACGGCGAGGACGGCAGTGCCGCCGATGTGGGCGACATCGTTATTTATAATAAGTACGTCACCCGCACCGTGGCTGTGGACAGCAGCGCCGACGGTGCAGCGGACGGTCTGGACGACCTGTTCAGCATGGACGCTGAGGGCGAGAACGGCGTAGAGCTTGAGGAATCCGGCGCTGCTGCGTTGGATACCGTCCCTGCCGCCGAGGACATGACCACCCTCGACACCCCTGATCTCCCCGATATCCCCGACACCGCCAACCCGGAGCAGCCCGCCGCAAAGCCGGTGGACAGCGCCGACACCGCTGCGCCCAGCGTGGGTTCCCCCGCTGCCGAGCCGCAGACCACTACCGTGACTGACGCTTTGCCCGTGGAGACCGTGGGCATCGTGAGCGAGGTGGACAGCGATGCCGACACGCTGACCGTTATTTCCGGCGACGTGGACGGCAAGGTGGCTGAGGTCACCCTTTCCAACGCCGAGGTTCTGGCCGTGGTGGATGTTGCCGCCGCCCAGTACGCAGACGAGATGCTCTCCTCTGCCGTTGACGGCGCACTGAAAGCCCCCGATATGCTTACGCTGGCGGGTGAGCCCATGACCGTAAGCACCACGACCGTTGGCTCTGCCTTGGACGGTACTAATTATGTTACTGATTTCAAGATTCAGAAGCAGCAGGGCAGCCAATACGTTGATGTTGCCACCAGCGTTGTCACTGACCAAATGCACGGCTACCTTGAACTGAAGGATATTCCGGCTCAGGACATTGCAAGCCATGACTACAAGGTTAAAGTAGCTTTGCCGGAGGCTTTTGACTTGCAGAGCGTTGCTTCGGAAACTGGCGACTTGATCGATCCGAACTATACCGGTCCAAAGGGCAGCGTTTGTGGCACCTACCAGTTTGTAAAGGAAAACGGTAAGTGGTACGTCCTGTTCACCTATGACCGTGATTTTATTCATCAGGATCAGGTGTCGAATACCACCAAGGTCAGAAGTACAGTCAACTTTGATTTCCGGTGGGACCAAACCAAGGTCACGACCGGCGGGAGCAATGAGTTTAAGGTCAACGAAAAAGCAAAGGTCACCATTTATATTAAGCGCGAAGAAAGCACCACGCCCGGCGAGGAAAAGAAATTCAGTCTGGATAAACAATCTGCCGGGCTTAAGTACGACGGCAAGAATGCTTACGTTGATTACACTGTAAAACTTACCCTGAAGGAGGACAGAGCAGCCCCCCTGACGCTGACCGATACACTCACAAATCCGTCCGGGGTCACCTTCGACTATGTTGACACCTTCCTCCAAGTTACTGGCCCGGATGGTTCTGCGCCCGACATTTCTTGGGCAGATACCACAGGTAGTACGGGCAAAATGATCACCTTGGGCACTAGTGGTCAGACCCTGCAAAAGGGCACCTATACCATCACTTACCGCGTCAAGGCTGATAATTTTGGCAGCACAAGTTACAACGGGGACTATTTAAAAAACTTTATCAAATTTGGTGATGATGTAGAAGGTACTTCCACCTCTATCAAAACAAAGGATATTGAAAAATCGGGCAAGCTCAGCAAAGACGGCGAGATCATCACATGGACTGTCAAGATCAACAACGGTGACGTCATGCGTTATCTGCCTAGCAACGCTAAATTTACCGATACGATCGACACAGATCAGGAATTTGTTGCCGGTTCTTTCAAGGTCACAAAGACCGATGCAGACGGCAACAAGACCAAGCCCACAGCATCAGATGTCTACGACAGCACAAACAAGACCCTCACCTACCAGCTTGCGGAAGGCTTCAACAAGTATGAGATCACCTACCAGACAAGGGTCACAAAAGCTATCCCTCTGACCGGTCTGGATGTCAAAAACACCGGCAATCTGGAGGGCGATGGGCTGGACAGCAGCTCTGAAGGCACTGTCCACATCGACTCGGATGTTCTTACCAAAGAGGCAGTTGGTGAGCCGACTAATAATGGTACAGAGGCCACCATGCAGTGGAAGAGCACCATCAAACCGACAGATGTCAGCAGCTATATTTACTACGATTACAGTAACGCAGTGCAGGATGCAGACGGTAAAAACCGCAAGGCGCAGGAGATCGACCTTGCCTCTATTGTGGTAAAGGACAAGGATGGGAATTCTGTTTCCGTTACGCCCGTCGCATGGAACTCCGGTGAAACAGATGATTACGACAAGGATCTGGGTCTGTTTATGATAGACTTTAAAGGCATTACTGCATCCGGTCCAATGACCATTACCTACACAACAAAATGCTCTATCGTCCAGCAGCTGCCAGGCTACGGTGCAACGGTCAAGAACCACTGCCGCATCAATAATGGCACTGTGGCAACCGCTGAGCAGAAAATTACAAAAGGCTCTGACACGATAAGTTACTTCTATAAGTATGCTTGTGGTTGGAATTGGACGAACATTCAGAGCGGCAGCGGCAGTACTACCCTGCAGCCCGGCCAAAAGCTGCCTTGGACGATCGAGCTCAACGCGGATGGAGTGCTGAAATGGGAAAATGACACCAAATGGGTCATTACCGATACCATTCCCCGCGGTCTGGTTCTGGACGAAAGCAGCGTTCAAATCAAGAACCATGGCGTTGCCCTGCCCGCTACATCTACAGTCACCAAAAACGCAGACGGAACCACCACGCTGGTAATCACCATGTTGCCGGAGTCGTTCAGTTATACAAATAACGGTGTGACTGAGATCCGCAAGCAAATCAATATCACCTACGACACTACGCTGGATCCTAAATGTACCGACATCTGGAATGACAATACCGCATCGTTTAAGAACGTTGCCAAGTTCGAGCGCAACGGCAATACGATAGGTGATACCTCCTTTACCGAAACAGTCGAGCGCAAAGTTGTTGGCAAGAGCGGTACTTTTGACGAAACCACCGGTCTTTTGACCTATCAGGTCAAGGTTAACCCCTACGGTGCAACGCTGAACAATGGCACCGACATGGATCTGCAAGACGTCATGACCGTGCCCTCTGATTTGTGGGCTGATGGGTCTGGTACCAAGCGTGTAACGCTGGAAGGCATCTCTGTTTTTGATGCCAAGCTGCAGGCAGATGGTACGCTGGAAGCAACCACATGGCGTGCAGACCTTACCTGTGTAGCCGGAAATAACGTTGACACGTCCACCTACTATTTCAAGTACAGCAGCGATAACAGCCACCAGCTTAAGGCATGGACAAAGGTACCCGATAGCACCCCGCTTGTGCTGATTTTCCATTACCGAGTTAATACGGAAGGTCTGGTTAAAGGCATTACCTTCACCTTTGAGAACACTGCAGAACTGAATGGCAAGTGGAGCTATGAGGATTCGAACACCAAATTTACTTCCAGTTCGGGAGCTTCTGCCGGTATCGACTTCAACTCCAACCGCTTGACCATCGTCAAGTATTCCGGCACGCCAGACAAGGTTCTGCCCGGTGCAGAGTTCAGTCTGGAAAAGTATAACGGAACCTCTTGGGATAATGTCGGCAACTGCACGACCAGCACCAGCGGCAACGTAACGCTTGGCAGTCTGGACGTTAACACCTTCTATCGCTTGAAGGAAACACAAGCGCCTGATGGTTATCGGACACCGAATAATTACCATTATTTTGTAATTTCTGACAATAGTCACAGCTACACGGCCTCTGGCGTTCCCGACTTTAAGAGTACAGACACCTTTAGCGAGTACAAGTTGGCTGAAGGGCAGAAGTTTGGCAGCTTCTACTACTACTGCGAAAACACCCCCAATGACAACTCTGACTACGTCCTCCCCTCTACCGGCGGCACCGGTACACTCCCGTATACAGCCGTGGGCGGCACAATGATGCTGACCGCGCTGGCATATAGTTTTATCCACCGCAAGCGCAGACGCGAAGGGAGAGCAGATGACTAAACTGCACTTTTCTGCTGGCGTGCCGGGGCTGAGCCCCCGCACGCCCAGCGCAAAGTTTACGCGATAGACCAAACAAAACTACACCCCTACCCCCTGTGCAAAACGCAGGGGGGGCGGCAAGGGGCAGAAAAGAAAGGGGCTTTTTTCATGAAAAAAGCAATGAAAAAACTCATGGCTGCGCTGCTGGCAGTTGCCATGGTGTGCGCCATGGCGATCCCGGCGTTTGCATACAACACTTGGGAGACTGAGGAGGACCTCAACCAACTCCACGGTTACAGCGCTTTCCAGATCTTCAAGGGTGTTATTAGTAAGGACAATGAGACGCTTTCCAACGTTGGGTGGGGCAGCAGCATCACTAAGCCTGACGAGTTTCTGGCGCAGTTGACGGCAGATCCTACCATCGGCGGTGAGTTTAAAACTAATTTCACTGCTCAGGACGTTCTTGCGGTTATCAGCAAATGGCATAATTCCGATGATTACAGCATCGCTTTTGCGCGCGTTGTATGCCACTATCTCTACCCGGATGCCAATGCAAACCCGAAACCCGTCATTACAGATCACACCGGTGGCATCAACATTCCAGAGTCAGGTTATTATCTGATCGTTGATACTACCTACTTTAACCTTCGCGATTTCTATCATGCCTACAATTCCTTCTTCCTGCTGAATGTTCCCCAAGCACCCTATGTCGTTTTAGTTAATCATAAGGTTGTAAAGCCCTATGTTGAGAAGGAAGTTTATGACGATCAGGATGGCACCAACGAAGCAGGTTTTGGTTCCAGCGCTGACCATGCGATCAACGAAGAGTTCCAGTTCAAGCTGATTGCTACCTTGCCCGCAAGCAGAGACAATGGCCGTGCTTACGATTACTATGACGAGTACGCTGTTTTGTTCAATGATACCTTGTCCAAGGGCATTACTTATGACAGACTCGATAGTGTAGTCATTGAATCCAAGGGCATTCCCTATGATATCACCGGCGATTCTTCGAAGTATACCATTGATACTACCGATCTTGAAAGTCATAACTATTTTGTGGTAGGCATTCCTGATGTCAAAACCTGTGTTGAAGATCCAAGGTTCAATTTGAATGACGGCGCTACTATTACGGTCACCTATACTGCACACCTGAACGACAAAGCCGCTGTCAATACTACAAGTGGCTCTACCGATAACAAAAACAAAGTACAGCTCCAGTACTCTAATAACCCCAGAAACAGCGCATACTGGGGCTTCACTCCCGAAAGCGAAGTCCGTGTGTACACCTACCAGCTGAACAACACCAAGTATCACGATGATGATAACGAGAACAACAAGCTGGAGGGCGCTGGCTTCCGTCTGTACAGCGGTGAAGCTTGCAATGATGAAGATGAGATCAAGCTCAAAAAGAATGCTGACGGCACTTACTCTCGCTACTTTGGAACTGAAGATGGCGAAGAAATGTTCTCTGACGACAAGGGCCAGTTTAACGTTAAGGGTCTGGACGCCGGTACTTACTACCTGAAGGAGACCACCCCTCCCACCGGTTACAGTGCCTGTGACAAAACTAAAATCGTCATTTCTGCAACGCACGACGAACACAATGTTAATCTGTCCGGTGAATCCAACCTGAATAATAAAATCATCAACAAAAAAGCCGGCGGCATTACCCTGCCCTCCACCGGCGGCATCGGCACTACCCTGTTCTATGTGGTCGGCAGCGGCCTGATGGTTGCGGCCATCGTTCTGCTGGTCACCAAGAAGCGCATGGAGAACAAGTAAGCTCCATTTCCCCCAAGAACCCGGAGCAAAGGGGCTGCAAGGCCCCCGCTCCTATCCTTATAACATTAGGGAGTAGCCCATGAAAAAGAACAAAAGCACCATTATATTGATCCTCGTCTTTTTCGTGGGTCTATCCGTGATGTTATACCCCACCATCAGCGATTACGTCAACCAGCGCAACCAGTCCCGCGCGGTGGCAAACTACGCGCAGGACGTGGACAACATGACCGATGCGGATTACAGCGCCTACTTTGACGCCGCCGATGCCTTTAACGCACAGGTGGCCGCCAACGAAAACGCCCTCTTCCGCCCGGATCAGCTTACCGGCTACAACGAAACGCTGGATATTACCGGCACCGGCATTATGGGTTACATCACCATTTCCAAAATCGGCGTGGAGCTGCCCATCTACCACGGCACCGGCGACAGCGTGCTGCAGATTGCCGCAGGCCACCTGGAGGGCACCAGCCTGCCGGTGGGCGGCGCGTCCACCCACGCGGTCATCTCGGCGCACCGCGGCCTGCCCAGCGCAAAGCTGTTTACCAACCTCGACCAGCTGGAAGTGGGCGATACCTTTACCATCACCGTGCTGGACCGGGTGCTCACCTACGAGGTGGACAAAATCTCCATCGTGCTGCCCACCGAGACCGATGAGCTGAAGATCGCCGAAGGCAAGGACTACGTCACCCTGATGACCTGCACCCCCTACGGCATCAACACCCACCGCCTGCTGGTGCGCGGCCGCCGCGTAGAGACCCCGGATCAGTACAAGCACCTCCGCGTTACCGCCGAAGCGCTTAAAATTGAACCCATTATTGTTGCGCCCATTATGGCGCTGCCCATGCTGCTGATCTTGCTGATCGGTATGCTGATTTCCACACGCAAACCCAAGAAAACGAGAGGTGAAGAACATGAAAAGCATTGATCTGCGTCATCGTCTGGCGGCTGTGCTGCTGGCTATGTGCCTTGTGGTATGCTGCGCCCTGCCGGCGTTTGCCACCAGTGCCAACATTGAGCTGGGGCGTCTGGGCTCGCTCCATGTCCGTCTGTACGACACCCACAACGATGTGCCCCTGCGCGGCGGCGAACTTACCCTGTATCAGGTGGCCTCCGTCAAGCGCACCAACGGCAACCTGTACTTTGACTATACCGGCGATTTTACGGGCTGCGGTGTCGTGCTGGGCGATCTTTCCGACAGCACGCTGGCAGACCAGCTGGTAAAGTATCTGCCCGCTGTGCCCGCCATTGCCGCCCAGCAGGACGTGAACGAAGAGGGCTATGCCAACATTACCAAGCTGCCGCAGGGTCTGTACTTGGTGGTGCAGACCGAGGCATCCCACGGCTACGAGGCCATCAAACCCTTCCTTGTGTCCATTCCCATGCCCGATGGCGACAACTGGATCTACGATGTGGACGCCACCCCCAAGGTAGGCGCTACCATCCCGGAAACGCCGGACACCCCCGACACCCCGGATGTGCCTGACACGCCGCCGGATACGCCCGACACACCGGACACCCCCGATCTCCCGGAGCAGCCGGACACCCCGGATACGCCGGTGAGCCCCGGCACACCGGATAACCCGGTAAGTCCCGACAGCCCGGACAACCCGGTAAGCCCCGGTAACCCGGACAAGCCGGTCTCCCCTTCCAACCCCGATAAGCCTGTTCTGCCCCAGACCGGCCAGTTGAACTGGCCCGTGCCGGTGCTGGCCTGCAGCGGCGTGCTGCTGTTTGCCGTCGGCTGGGTGCTGGACCGGAAGGAGACGCTGGCATGAACACAAAGCAGAAGATCGGCCGCGCCTGCATGATCGTGGGCATCCTGCTCATTCTGGGCGCGCTGGCCCTGCTGGGCTATAACCAGTGGGACGCCAACCGCGCCGACAAGGCTTCGCAGGACGCCCTGGGCAAGCTGGAAGAGACCCTGACCGAGACCATGGAGGACAAGACGAAGGACGAAGAGCCGGTGGTCCAGCCGGAGCTGGACCCGGAGCAGGAGATGACGGCTACGGAGATCGACGGCTGGGAGTATATCGGCTACCTGTCCATCCCGTCCATCGGGCTGAACCTGCCGGTGATGAGCGAGTGGAGCTACCCCCGCCTGAAGATCGCCCCCTGCCGCCAGTTCGGCTCTTCCCGCACCGATGATCTGGTCATTGCGGCGCACAACTACGAGAGCCATTTCGGCAAGCTGACCTCCCACCCAGCGGGGGACAGCGTCACCTTCTCCGATATGGACGGCATCGTGAATGAGTACGTCGTGAACAAGAACTAAGTG